>Ga0247836_1000543_pt1 | contig 69903 bp, 54 predicted proteins | sample LaCruzMarch2015__4_FD_187116 | JGI IMG/M metagenome (GOLD analysis project Ga0247836, IMG submission 187116) | Freshwater microbial communities from meromictic Lake La Cruz, Castile-La Mancha, Spain - LaCruzMarch2015_14m | ecosystem: Environmental > Aquatic > Freshwater > Lake | place: Spain... | reverse complement strand
AATCCCCATAGCGCCCGCTGCACCGGCGGCGCCAAACGTCTCGCGGGTTCCTTCCCTGGAGGCTTCCAGACGACGGCCCCCGTGCGTCCAGCGAGGTCCCGCGGGCAGTCGTCTGGAACCCTTCACATGCGCTGCTTTGAGTTTACGCAGCGCGACCTACCCTAAATCGGGCACGATACTGACGGGCGTTGCCCCTTGTCAGTTGATGACGTAGCGGGCTGAAATTCCGTGCCCGTGATCGTCTTTACCGGTCAAAACTACAATGGCTCCCTTTGCAAGGGGGGCAGCCAGTTTACCGACAAGCTTCTTGCCGTCTGCGTCCTTCAATTCTATCGGGGTCACCTTACCGCCGTCCTGCACGATGGCCTTGAGATTTGTGCCCTTTGTGTCGTGAATTTTGCCATCATCCAGAATGTAAACCGTGAGTTCGGCAGCAGTCACCACCAATTCTGTTTCGTGGCCGTCTTTACCGGCGATCATGCCGCCATTGGGTCCAGACTTTTGTTGTGCCATTGCCGATCCAGCAAATGCCAGACTCAAGCAAACAACGGCGGCAATCGATTTCGCGTTCATGAGGTGTCCCTATTTCTCGTGACTGGATTTAGAACGCCTCGGCCATTCCGGCCGGTGCATCTGCGAGGCCGCGCGAGATTTGGCTCGCACGGCGGGCTTCGACGATCCTGCGCAGTGGGCTCTCGCCGAAACGAAGGAACATCAAAGGCGTGATGAAGGCATCAATCAGCGTGGCGCTGATCAAGCCGCCAAAGATGGTGACTGCCACGGGGTGGAGAATCTCGCGGCCCGGCTCGCCTGCCCCGAACAGGAGCGGCACCAGCGCCAAACCGGCTGCCAGCGCCGTCATGAGGACTGGAGCCAATCGTTCGAGACTGCCGCGCACAACGAGAGCCCGCCCGAAGGTTTCGCCCTCAAACAACACGAGATTGATGTAGTGACTGACTTTCAAGATGCCGTTGCGCGCCGTGATGCCCGCGAGCGTGATGAACCCGATCATCGAGGCAACCGAGAACTGCTGGTCGGCAAGCCACAACGCGAGGACGCTGCCGATGAAGGCGAGCGGGATGTTTGCGAGAATGATGCCGGCGAGGACCGCCGACTGATAGCGCTGATAAAGAACCAAGAAGATCAGCACAAGAGAGACCAGCGATAACAAGCCAATCACCAGTGTCGCGTCTTCTTGGGCTTTGAATGTGCCTTCCAGTTGAACGATATAGCCGCGCGGCAGGTTTGATTGCGCCACCACGCGCCGGATATCGACCACGATGGCTGCCATATCGCGCTTCCCGTCGCCATTGCCCGACACAACGATCCGCCGCTGCCCGTTCTCACGCTGGATTTGGTTGGGACCGTCCGCTTCTTCGACTTTTGCCAGAAGTCGCAATGGCACGAACCCTTGCGGCGTCGACACCAGCAGCGCATCGAAGCCCATCGTCGATCTGTCCGTGTCGGACAATCGCATGACAACATCGAACCGACGATTGCCATCTATGATCTGCGACACGACCCGACCATTCGACAAGCCTTCCAGCGCTTGGGTGAGGGCGGCCGGGGTGATCCCATAAAGGGCTGCTCGTTCGTAGTTGGGCGTAATCCGCAGTTGCGGGATCAGGACCTGCTTTTCAACTTGCAAGTCGACGAGACCTGGAACTCCTTCAAGGCGCGTCCGCATCACGCTGGCGAGCGCGCGCAAGGTATCGACGTCATCACCAAAAATCTTGAGAGCGATCTGCGCCCTCACGCCAGACAGCATATGGTCCAGCCGGTGGGCAATCGGCTGGCCAATGGACACGGAGGCTGGCAACACGGCCAAACGGCTGCGGATGTCGGTGAAGACGTCCTCGCGCGATCGGTCAGAGCGTTTAAGGTCGACATCGATTTCGGAGCTGTGAACGCCCTCCGCGTGCTCGTCGAGTTCAGCACGGCCGGTTCTGCGCCCCACACTTTTGGCTTCGGGAACTTCCAGCACGAGGTTCTCGGCGATGCGCCCAAGACGGCTTGATTCGGCGAGTGAAATGCCGGGGTTGTACTGAACGTTGACGAGGATCGTGCCCTCGTTGAATGGCGGGAGGAAAGCGCGCGGGAGGTTGACGGCCCCGATCATCGCGAACACCACGCCGATCGCCACCGTCGAGAAGATCGCTGCCGGGTGGCGGAAGGCCCAGTTGAGCAACGCTGCGTTGCCCTTTTTCAGGTTGCGAACAACGAAGCTGTCCTTTTCGTCGTGGAGCACCTGATTGCGCAGGAAATAGTAGGCAAGTACCGGCGTCACGGTGATCGACGTCAGCAACGAGGCGAGGATCGAGACGATGTAGGCAATGCCCAGCGGGGCAAATAGCCGGCCCTCAATGCCAGAAAGCGCAAACAACGGGATGAAGACGAGGATGATGATGGCGGTTGCGTAAACGATGCCGGACCGGACTTCCTGGCTGGCCGCCGAAATCACTTCGAGCGCCGGTTTGGGATTAGGCCGCTCGCGATTTTCCTTGAGCCTGCGCAGGATATTCTCAACATCGACCACAGCATCGTCGACCAACTCACCTATGGCGATCGCGAGGCCGCCCAGCGTCATGGTGTTGATCGACAGCCCGAAGTATTTGAAGACGAGAACTGTGATCAGGATCGAAATTGGAATGGCGGTCAGCGAAATGATCGTGGCGCGCCCGTTCATGAGAAATAGGATCAGGATGACCGCGACGACGGCTGCCGCTTCCAGCAACACCGTTTTGACATTCGATATCGAGGTTTCGATAAAGGTTGCCTGACGGAATTGCAGTTGATCGGCTTTGATGCCGTCGGGCAGCGATTTCTGGATCGCCGCCAGTTGAGTCTCTACCAGCTTTGTCAGCGCAACCGTGTCGGCGGTGGGTTGCTTTTGGACGGCGACAATGACGGCTGAGCGTCCCATGAAACCTGCGTCGCCGCGTTTGAGGCGCGGTGCGAAGTCAACCTCGGCAACTTGCCGCAACAGAATGCTTTGCCCATCCCGCTGCGCGACCACCAGATTTCGCAGATCATCCAGCCGGTTGGTGAGGCCAACATTGCGGATCAGATACTCCTGCGAATGCTGGTCGATGAAGCCGCCGCCGGTGTTGGTGCCAAAGCCACGTATCGTCGTCTCGATTTCCTGCACCGAAATCTGAAGCAGGTTCATCATGGCGACGTTGGGCACCACGCGATACTGGCGCACTTCGCCCCCGATCGGGATGACATGCGCGACACCCGGCAGCGTCAGCAATTGCGGTCGTATCGTGAAGTCGGCGACTTCTCTCAGGTCCATTGGGTTTTTGCCTTCCGGCCCCGTGATGGCGATCAACATGATCTCGCCCATGATCGACGAAATCGGGCCCATCTGCGGTTGCAAACCGGGTGGCAACACACCTTGAATCGCTACAAGTCGCTCGGAGACCTGCTGGCGCGCGCGGTAGATCTCGGTCTCCCATCCAAACTCGACATAGACAATCGACAAACCGACGCCCGAAACCGACCGGGTGCGCGTGGCGCCGGGTGTGCCGTTGACTGCGGTCTCGATTGGAAAAGTTATGAGTTGCTCGACTTCCTGGGGGGCCAGTCCCGGCGCTTCGGTGATTAAAACGACGGTCGGCCGGTTGAGATCGGGAAACACGTCGACCGGCAGTCGCGGGAGCGAGAAGCTGCCGTAGAGGACGAGCAACATGGCAACGACCAGAACGAGGAGCCGGTTTTTCAGGCTCTGAGTGACGATCAGATTGAACATAAGACAGCGCCCCTCAGCGAACTTGGTTCACGAGCGGCGCGTTTTGCACCACTACTTTTTCACCCGCGACCAGACCGGCGGAGATCATGACCGTGTCGGTATCGAAGGGCTCAAAGCGGACGGCGCGCGGTTCGAAAACCTCGGGTTCTTTGTGGACGAAAACGACATGCTGCCCGTTGGGCGCTTGGGCGACGGCGGATCGGGGAATGCGCAACCCGGTCGCGGAAACGCCGGTCGTGCCGTCAACGATGACGGGGGTTCCGATATCCAGATCGGTTGCCCGCTCGACCACCTCGAACTTCAAGACCGTGTACTGCTGTTGCAGGCTGCGGCTGCGGCCAAGAAAGCGCAGTGCGACCGACCCACCCTGCGCCAACGACGCCCGGGCATCCCCGATCTGTTCGATCTTGGCATGGTCAAACATCAGCGCCTCGACGAACAGGCTGGCTGGGTCGATGATCTGAAACAACTGGTCGGCCTGCGACACCACTTGCCCTGGGACCACGCGCACAGCCGTGATCACGCCATCCACCGGGATGCGCAATTCTTCGGGTTGGACTCGGGCCTCCAGGATCTCTGCGCGGCGTTTCGCCAAGCCGTCGAGTTCGATGCGAATATCTTCAACCGCTGCGCGCGACACCGTCGCCGACCGCAACAGTTGCTCTTGGCGGCCGAGCTTGGCTTTTGCGAGCGCGATCTGCTGGTCGAGTTCACCCAGTGTCTGCGCCATATCGGATGCGTCCTTTGAAATGAAGGACGGTGCGACTGTGCCGACGAGATCGCCGGCCTTTACCTGTGTGCCGATCAGCGGCACCCCACTCGCTGGCGGGCTGTAGCGGCCTTGCAGCGTGCTTTGGACTACGCCACTGCGATTAGGGTTGGCAACGATCCGGCCCTGAAAGCGGACGGTACGGTTTGCTGTTTCCAGCGCGAGGATCCGGGTGCGGACTTCGAGCAGTCGTTGCGTCGGTTTGGGGAGAAAAATCGTCCCGTCCGGGCGTCGTTGGGGTCCGATGCCATTGGCCGCTCCTGCCACTGGCCCGTGGTCTTGGCCCTCGTGCGCGAGGATCGGTGTTGCTGCGATGATGGCGAAACCGGCAACGGCGAGACCCAGCGCTACCCGCCGGGTGCGTGTCTTAAAGCCTGCCCCGATGCTGCCAAGTAACAACAATCCGCCGATAGCGAAGGCTGCGGACTGTTTCGTGCTGACAGACGTGGGAACCGGCATGCCGAGATGCGACAAAATCGAATGATCGGCCGCTGCCCCGTGATCGTGGGCTTTAGGGATGGCAATCGAGGCCACCAGCAGGTCCGTCACCGGGCCATCTTCGACGCTGACCAGAACGGCATGCTCGCCGGGGACCAAGAGCTGCTTGGACGTGACTTCGTACGTGCCGTTTTTTTGCCGCTCGGCGCGCGTTGCCTGATCACCGACCGTGACCTCAAGCCGTGCGGTCAGGACCGGCGCGTTGTCGGTGGCGCGGTCCAGATAGATGACCAGAACCTCGCCCTGGGCGATGGCCACGAATTGATAGGCCTCGGATGTTGCAACCGCTCGTGGCGAGGGCGGTGCGCTGGTGCTGGCGACCTCCGGCCCGTGATCATGTCCGGGGCCTGCAAGTGCCTGATTTGGTGTCGACAAAGCGGTCGCAACGGTTGCTATTGCGACCCGAAGCGCGCGGAGCCATGCGCTATGCGCGCGCGAACGCGCCGCAGTCGTGCGATTATGCATGATGGATTCTCAAATCAATGACGAACAACGGGAACCCATGGCTCCCGGGTGGGCCGAGTTACAGCTCAGCCGTGTGGCTCGGAGGCCTGTCCATCGTTGGCGCGGGGGCATCTGGACCTAAACCGAACCGCGCAGTTTGGAACACGTTCGCCTGGACTGACGGTGTGTCGAAATCTGAGTTTTGAACCAATGCCGACGCGTGGCACAGATGCCCGCAGCAGTCGACATGCACGTGATCGGCGTTGCCCGACTGTCCCGCGTCTGGAGCCGAATTGGTGTGAGAATGATCGTGATCGTGATGATCGTGATGATGATCACGATCATGGGCGGCGGTCTGTTCAACGCCTGCGCCAGTGGCTGGGTGTTGGCAATCGGCGGCAGCATAGGCTGCTGGGCAGATGAACGAACAAGCGAACAGGACGGCCATCACGGCGACCGCGATGGCACGACTGATTCCAGATTTTCGTAAACCTGCGCACATAGGTCGATGGTATCTCACGATGAGACTTAATTCAAGGTGATGCGCGCATGCTCCACTTGAGGTCGACCCGGTTTGACGGGCTCCGGGCTGCCTTTGCAAAAGCGGTGGTCTTGGCTGGGTGTCTGAAACAATAAGGGGAGTTCCATCCTGAGTGAGGTGGACGACACCTCAATTCTCAAGACGGAACTCCCCGAGTGCTTTCGTGCGAACGGTTACCGAACCAAATTCTCTTCACCCGCGTCGTGGGCTCGAATGGTGCGGCTGCGTGTTGCGACCTGACCCCACTATTGTAGCGGCACGATCACGAAGGCTTGGCCTGTAATCGCGCGATGGTCAGCGCCCAACAGTCCATCGTAGGTGCCCGAGGCGCGCAGGCTGACACCCGAGGGTGCCGTATAGCTTGCGCCGATTTCCAGGCGGGCCGTAAAGTCGTCGGGCGAACTGGTCGACCCGGATGCTGTCGTCGTCTTGTCTTTGGCGAAGTCATAGACACCCTTGATCCCGAGGTAGGGCTCGAAGAACGACGTCTTGGACAACTGCATGCGGTATGCAAACTCAGGTCCAAACGTTACCCGACCCAACTTCACGCTCGTCTCGGGAATAGTGATGCCGATCTGGTTTACATATGCCTTCTGCTGTTCCTTGAAGTAGGTTGCATCCACCATTGGACGGAACCTCCAGGCACCCTTGACCCAGTCCCCCGTCAACCGGGCGCTGGCGAGTTCACGCGTCGACTTGAAGGTGTCTGTGTAGGCGCCGATCGGATTGACGTTGTTGGTCGCCTCACCCCAGGCATAGCGTGCATCGAAGTAGAGGTTTTTCGTCAACCGCATTCCGATGTAGGGGCCAGCCATCCAGCCAGCACCGTCGCTGTTCTGGTTCGAACCGGTCGAGTGCTCGCTGACCCAATCGCGTTGGAGCAGCACGCCGACGGCAATCCCCGGCCGTACGATCGCATCGACACCTGCATACATGACTGCGGCGTGACCCTGGCGGCGTGCGCCGCCTTGATCGCTTTTGAAGTATGCCGCCTGGCCTTCGACCCAGACGTCGAACAGGTCTTCGTGCTTACCCTTGCTAGCCTGTGCAGCGCCGTTGCCGTTCACACCCAGCTTGGCCGCTTGTTCCGAGCGCGAAATGGTGCGCATCTGCGACAGGCTAGTCGCAAAGTTGAAGCGTCCATTGCTGTCATCTGCGTCGCCGCTGAACGAGAACGGAGCAGGGCCTTGGGCCTTATTCGTGCGTCCGTCGTGACGGGCAGGCAAGCCTGCGTCTTCTGCGATGCCGCCGTGCCGGTTTGGCTGACGCGGTTCCAAGATCGAGGCAATCCGCCCGCCCAGTGACGCCGATCTTGGATCGATGGCCGAACCCGGCGTCCCAACGATCTTGAGCGGTTCGTGACGCTCACTTTCGGGGGCGTCGGCTGCGTCGTCTTCGCCGTCGCCAAACAGTGGCGACGTCAACCGGTTGTGCAGGCGTTGGGCATTTGGTGCCATCGACGTCAGAACGCGGGCGCGGTCTTCCATCAGTCGCTTGTTGGCGTCAACAGTACGTCGGCGGATGGCATCGGCGTCGACGCCCACTCTGGTGGTCACGACAGGGGACGTTGGGGAACCCGCGACCGTGGTTCCTGTCGCCTGCGCTACGCTCGTGATCCCGCCATTGGTGATGTCTGCCGTCGTCGAGATGTAGGTCGCCGTGCAGGTCATGGAGGCGTTGACGGCCAGTGTTGTTGCCGGACATACGATGCCCGGCACGTTCGTGTCGTTCAGCACCAGCGTGGAAATTGCCACCGTCCCGGTGTTCGTCAGCACGTAGGTAAAGACAACGCTCTGCCCTGGGCCGCTGATCAAGGTCGGTGAACCGGTCACGGCAAGCGTCAAGCCCGCCGTTCCCGTATTGGTCAGGCTGAAGCCGATCGGGGTCGCAATTCCGGCAACGCTCGCTGTGACGCTATAGGTTCCAACCGTGGTGTTGGCTGTCGCCGTGACACTGGCAACGCCCGAGGCATTGGTCACAACCGAAGTTGAGGACAAGACCGAGCTGGCGCCCGATTTCGGAGCCGCAAATGTCACTGTGACGCCGGGTACTGGATTGTTGGAGCCATCGCGAACGGTCACCTCAAGTGCCGTGCCGAAGGCGGTCGTCACGAGTGTCGATTGCGTGCCCCCGCCCGTTGCGCTGATGCTCGCGGGAGCGCCAACGGTGTTGGTGAGGTTGAAGCTGATCGGCGTCGCGATGCCGACGACGGTTGCGGAGACCACATAGGCACCGGCCGTGCTGTTGGCGGTCGCCGTTACACTGGCAACACCCAACGCATTCGTCGTGACCGTTGTCGCAGACAGCACGGAGCTTGCACCCGACGCTGGCGGTGTGAACGTCACGGCGACACCTTGGACCGGGTTGTTTGAGCCGTCGCGGACGGTCACCTGCAACGCGGTGCCGAAGGCGGTCGTGACGACTGTCGATTGCGTGCCCCCGCCCGTTGCGCTGATGCTCGTGGGAGCGCCAACGGTATTGGTGAGGTTGAAGCTGATCGGCGTTGCGATGCCGACGACGGTTGCGGAGACCACATAGGCACCGGCTGTGCTGTTGGCGGTTGCCGTTACACTGGCAACACCTAAGGCGTTCGTAGTGACCGTTGTCGATGACAGCACCGAACTGGCACCGGCTGCTGGTGGCGTGAACGTCACGGCAACACCTTGGACCGGGTTGTTCGAGCCATCGCGAACCGTCACTTGAAGTGCCGTGCCGAACGCCGTCGTCACGAGTGTCGATTGCGTCACCCCGCCTGTTGCGCTGATGCTCGCGGGAGCGCCAACGGTGTTGGTGAGGTTGAAGCTGATCGGCGTCGGGATACCGACGACGGTCGCGGAGACCACATAGGCACCGGCTGTGCTGTTGGCGGTTGCCGTTACACTGGCAACACCTAAGGCGTTCGTAGTGACCGTTGTCGATGACAGCACCGAACTGGCACCGGCTGCTGGTGGCGTGAACGTCACGGCAACACCTTGGACCGGGTTGTTCGAGCCATCGCGAACCGTCACTTGAAGTGCCGTGCCGAACGCCGTCGTCACGAGTGTCGATTGCGTCACCCCGCCTGTTGCGCTGATGCTCGCGGGAGCGCCAACGGTGTTGGTGAGGTTGAAGCTGATCGGCGTCGGGATACCGACGACGGTCGCGGAGACTACATAGGCACCGGCCGTGCTGTTGGCGGTTGCCGTCACACTGGCAACACCCAACGCGTTCGTCGTGACCGACGTTGCCGACAGAATCGAACTCGCACCTGAGGCTGGCACTGCGAACGCGACCGTTACGCCGGGCACCGGGTTGTTCGACCCGTCGCGGACGACTACTTCCAGCGCGGTGCCGAAGGCGGTTGTCACGAGCGTCGATTGTGTCACGCCGCCCGTCGCATTGAGGCTTGAGGGAGTCCCGGCGGTGTTGGTCAGATTGAAGGTGAGTGGCGTAGCGATGCCAGCCACGGTTGCTGTGACGCTATAGGTTCCTGCAATGGCGTTCGCCGTCACAGTGATGCTTGCAACGCCCGACGCGTTGGTGGTGGCTGTCAACACCGAAAGGACGCCGGTTGCACCTGTCGTTGGGGCGGCAAACGTGACCGTCACCCCGGGTACGGGAAGGTTGGTCGCGTCTCTCACCGTCACTTCCAGCGCCGTAGCGAAGGCTGTCGTGACAGGCGTCGTCTGCGTAGATGCGCCCACCGCGGAGATGCTCGTTGGGGCTGGCGTGTTCGTCAGGTTGTAATTCACCGACGTGCCTGTCGCGATGGACGCCGTCACCGTATAGGTGCCCGCGATCGCATTGGCCGTCAGTGTCGCCGCAGTGGCCCGTCCGTTGGCGTCTGTTGTTGCGATTGTCGAACTCACCATACCGGGGAACGATGCGATCGAACCGACGGTTGGCGCCAAGAATGTCACTGGCGCACCCGGGACCGGGTTGCCGTAGACGTCGTTGACGCGCGCGACGAGGGCGGTTGCGAATGGCGTACCGGCGAACGTCGTCTGCGGCGTTCCCTGGACGATCGAAATCGCGACCGGGGCATCGGGCGTATTGGTCAGGCTATACAGCGCTGGCGACGCAATGCCTAAGACGCTTGCCTGAGCAAAGAACGTCCCTGTCGTGGTGTTGGCCCGCAGCGTGGGGCTAGTCGCGATGCCCGATGCGTTGGTGACGGCGGTGACCGATCCGTTGAATATGCCAGACGCCCCACTCGTTGGTACCGCGAACGTCACGGTCACACCGGCAGTCGGATTACCCAACGTATCGAGCACCCGTGCCTGGAGGGTCGTGCCAAAGTTTGTGTTGACCATCGTGGTTTGGCCAGAGCCCGTCTGGACGGCGACGGAACCGGGAACAGCCCCAGTGTTGGTCAAGGTGAAGTTGACCGACGGAGACGTGTTGTTGACCCGGGCGTTCAGAGTGACAGAGCCCGTCGCGCCAACAGCCGTGACAATCGTCGACGTGGCGTTGCCGGAACCATCGGTGGTTACCGTCGTCGAAGCGAGACCACCGGCAAACGTCGCCCGCGCGCCCGATGTCGGCGCGTTAAACGTCACCGACGCGCCGGGGATGACGTTCCCGCTACCGTCGCGGACAACCGCGACGAGCACCTGAGCGTAGTCTGCTCCTAACGCTGCCGATTGGCCGTTGCCAGAGACGACTGCAATTGTCGCGGCAGCGCCTGGTGTGTTGGTCAAGCTGAACGCCGTTGAGATTGCGGTCGCTTGCACGGTGGCGGTAACTGCGTAAGTGCCGGTCACAGTTCCAGCGAGCGCGGCTGGTGGCGTGGCAACGCCCGAAGCGTTCGTGGTCGCCGTTGCGGTTGAAGCGCCAGAAAACGTTGCGCGTGCTCCAGTCGTGGGTGCTGCAAACACGACGACTGCGCCCGCAACCGGGTTACCGCCGCCATCCAGAACCCGCGCCTGAAGGGTATTGGCAAAGCCGGTTGCGATGACGGCCGATTGGTTGTTACCCCCAAACAGCTCAATCGTTGCAATCACTTGGGTGTTGGACAGCGAGAACGTGACCGTCAGCGAACCAACGGTTGCCGTCACGGTGTAGGTTCCAGCGACGCCGTTAGCGGTCAAAGTGGGTGCCGTTGAAATCCCAGAACCGTTCGTATTCACAACGATCGTCGACAACCCGCCGGCAAACGTTGCCGCTGAGCCGCCCACCGGATTGACAGTGAAGGTGACCGGAAGGTTGGCGATGATTGCGCCTCCACCGTCGCGGACCAAGACCCCAAGCGCTGTGGCAAAGGCGGTGTTGATCGCCGTCGACTGTGGCGAACCGTTGGAGGGTGAGGCGACCGCCGTGACGGGCGTTGCCAGCGTGTTGTTCAGATTGTACTCGGCCGTCGTCGCAACGCCCGAGACGCTGGCGGTGACAATGTAGGCCCCTACCGTGGCGTTGGCAGTGAATGCAGTCGCCGTTGCGACGCCCGATACGTTGGTCGTTGCAGTATGCGTGATCAACGCGCCAAACAATCCAGAAGCACCCGACGCCGGCGCGGTGAACGTCACCGTCGCATTAGCAACCGGCGCGTTCGTGGCGTCGCGAACCGTGGCCTGTAGCAGCACGCCGAAGTTCGTATTGATGACAGCGCTCTGCGTCACACCACCGGTTGCAGCGATGCTAGCTGGTGCGGTGTTGGTCAAAGCAAAGTTTGCGGTCCCGCCGCCGGCAACCGTTGCGGTCGCCGTGAACGATCCGACCGTCGCGTTGGCCGTCAGAATGCCCGAGTTCGCAATACCCGATGCGTTGGTGACCACCGTCGACGTTACCGATGCGCCAAACAATCCCGATGCGCCGAGACCGGGAACTGTGAACGTGACCGACGCGCCTGCGATCGGGCTGTTCGACCCATCGCGCACGGTTGCCGACAATTGCGCGCCGAAGTTCGTGTTGATCAAGGTTGTCTGAGGCGTACCCCCAGTTGCCGCGATTGACGCTGCAGTCTGGTTGGTCAGATTGAACGTGAACGTTAGACTTCCAGCGGTTGCCGTCACCGTGTAGGCCCCAGCCGTGCCGTTTGCCGTCAGTGCGGTCGCCGTGAGAATACCTGATGCGTTCGTGTTTCCGCTAAACGTCGTCAACCCGCCAGCAAACGTTGCATCCGCGCCGCCCACCGGATTGACCGTAAAGGTGACGGGGATGTTATTCAGTACGATCCCGTTGATGTCGCGGATGATCACGCCGAGTGCCGTTCCGAACACGCCGTTGATCGAGACAGATTGCGGCGTGCTACCGGTCGGTGACGCTGCAATCGAAGCTGGCGTCGGCGTCAGGTTGGTCATGTTGAACTGGGCCGGTGCGCCGACACCGTTGACCGTCGCATCGACGGTGAAAGCGCCGACGGTCGCGTTGGCCGTAAACGCCGTCGCCGTTGCAATACCGCTGGCGTTGGTGACTGCGGTCCGCGTCAGCAATCCGGCAAAGCTGCCCGAAGCGCCGGAAGAGGGCGCTGTGAACGTTACCGTCAGCCCGGCAATGCCGATGCCGCCGGTGTTGGTTACCCGAGCCGACATGAGAGCTGGAAACGCCGTGTTGATCGTTGCCTGCTGAGAGCTGCCTGCCTGTACGGCAATGGCTGCCGGGTTATCGTTTGTCAGCGAGAACGCCGCTGGTGCGACGACGCCTGTCACGCTCGCGTTGACGGTCACGCTGCCCGCCGTCGCATTCGCTGTGAAGGTCGTTGCCGTTGCGATGCCGCTAGCGTTGGTGATCGCCGTCGTGAACGCTGATGCACCAAACAGACCCGATGCCCCCGAACCGGGAGCCGTGAACGTCACTGTCAGCCCCGGAATGCCGTTTCCGCCTGCATCAGTGACCCGAGCCGACAATGGCGTTGCGTAAGCTGTCGTGATTGTCGCCGATTGCCCTGAGCCGCCATTGACGATGATCGCCGATGGATTGACGTTGGTCATCGTGAAGGTGGTCGTCAACGAGAGGTACGTCACGGTGATCGAGTACGTGCCTGCGATCGCGTTGGCGCGGAATTGGGTCGATGTCGTCGCGATGCCGCTGGCGTTCGTCGTCGCTGTCGTCGTGGCTGAAGCTCCAAAGAGGCCCGACGCGCCAGACCCTGGCGCGGTAAACGTCACAACGGCACCCGGCACAACGTTTCCGCCGCCATCGCGGACGATGATCGAAAGGCTTGAAGCAAAGTTCAATGTGATCGTTGCGGATTGGTTGTTGCCGGAATTGACGTCAAGGCTCGCTGCAGCGCCTGGCGTGTTGGTCATCGCAAAGTTGATCGTCGGCCCGCTGGAGAACGTTGCCGAGACGTTGTAGGTGCCTGCCACTGCGTTCGCTGTCAGCGTCGTGGCGAGGGCGAAGCCCGACGCGTCAGTTGCGACCGTTACCGTCGAATTGCCACCCAAAAATGTTGCACTGGCACCGGTGGTTGGTGCCGTGAACGTTACGTTGACGTTTGGAACGGGGTTGTTGTTTGCGTCGCGGATGAGCGCACGAAGCGTGGTGGCGAAGTTGGTCAAGACTACCGTCGACTGAGGCGAGCCCTGACTGATCGAGATCTGCGTCGGCGTGCTCGGCGTGCTGACCAGATTGAAGTTTGCCGGCGTCGTGAGCGGGGCGACAGTTGTGTTGGCTTGGACGTTGAAAACGCCAGAAATGGCATTCAGGGTGAATGCCGGAGCCGTCGCAATTCCGCTCGCGTTCGTCGTCGTCAGCGCTGTCAGCGGCCCAGAGAAGTTGCCCGATGCGCCGCTTGAGGGGGCCGTAAACGTGATGCCGACGCCTGGTGCCGGGTTGCCGAAGCTATCGACCAGCAGCGCCTTGAACGTAACCGGCAGCCCTGTGAGCACGGTGCCTTGCTGGCCTGCCCCGTCACTGATCGAAATGGTGGCGGCCGCACCTGGCCCGTTAATGAGCAGAATTGTGGTCGTAGCCGTCCCAGACGCCACCGCGACGTTGAACTGGGCGGCCCTCTGGCTGGCCCTGACGAGCGCTGCGGGTACGGTTGCCGTACCCGTGGCGTCCGTGTTGACCGTGATGGCATTGCCAGCGCCATTGAAAATGGCCGTGGCCGTCGAGGCGATCGGTCCGGCAGGCGCTGTGAACGTCACTGGCGTATTTACCAGCGTATTGCCTGAACCGTCCTGAACGATAACTTTCAGATCATTGGCAAAAAGATTATCGACAACCGTCGATTGACCCGATCCTGAAACCGGTGTCAGCGTTGCAGCCGTCTGGCTCAGTGCCGGTGCGCTCGAAAGAGCGGCCAATCCGAATACGAGCAAAGCGAACGTTATCATTCGGTGCGCCAAGCGACGCGACGATCCAGGCGATTTTGAATTCATAGGAGCCCCCCCGGGAAAAAGGAAAATCCTGACGCTCGCTAATGGAGACGACAGGCCAAAACGACTTCATTGGGGAAAGCAGACCGACAGAATTGAAAATCAGCCCCGAAGCTTCAGTTCGGGAATCTGCCTGTCTTCAAGTGGATTCAACCGCAACCCGGAGTTGCAGCAAGTGAAAACATCGACTAATTGCTCAACCCACTGCAAAAACACAACAATTTTTGATTTCTACTTGGGATTTTAAGCACTGTTCACTAAAGGTTTTGGCGTTAGATAGATATCCTATTAATCTTTGATCCCAGACTTTGCTGGATTCCAGAGCGGAAAAGTTAATGTTTGGACTAGCCAGGACGGATAGTTGTCAAAGCAAGCCAGTATAGCGTCTCCGGCAATAGTTCGGCGGGAAATTTTCTCTTTCGCTCAACGTCGAATTTTAACGTTTCGATAACTAAATCACAAAATCAGCCAGCAAGTCCTTTCTTATTGCCGCTCGCAGGACCCAAAGGTCATCGCTAGCCATGAAGTCTTCGACGGTTTTATCATTTTCACGTTGTGCTATTTGCTTCTCGCTTCAACGTGGTATCAAGCAAATGTCGCAACCATAAGAAGTTGTTCTGTTCTGCTCCCGGGCGGGTTTAGCCCCAAGACCGCATTCCGACTTGTGACGACCGAGGCGATTGGCTGTGCCCACGAAAGAGCACGCTCGTCAATTGAGCTTGATGCTGCCGAACAGGCGAACGCTGATACCGGGCTGTAGGACCTCGTCTTTTTTGAATGAGACGCTGTTGCGGATATCGTCGTTGAGCAGGTTCTCGCCCTTCAAGCCGATAATCATTTCTGGCACGTGCAACGGCGACGCCGATGGCAACTTCAGGCGCGTACTGATTTCGGCATTCAGCAGGTTATAGCCGGAGGTCGTGGTTTCTTCGGTGGCAATCCGGTCCTGGGCAAAGGCGTGCAACAGGTTGACACGAGCACTCCAGGACGCATCGCGATAGAACAATCCGGCACCAAGGCGATGGGGCGGAATGCGCGGCGCTTTCTCGCCATTTGAGAACTCCGCGTGGACGAAATCATACTGCCCCTCGATGCCCCACACGCCGCTCCAGATCGGAGCGACGTCGTATTGCGCGGCCAGTTCAACTCCATAAAACGTGGCGTCGCGCTGTTTGAAAATCAGTTCATTGAGTTCCGCTCCTGCCCCGCATGAACTCACGACATCGTCGCAAAGTCGGCCTGTCAGTTCCTTAAAGATAAAGCCGTCGAATTTTGTGTAGTACGCACTGGTGTCAAAGCGGAACGCACCGAGCGCTCTTTTAAAGCCCAGTTCAACGGTCTGGGCTTTTTCCAGGACCAGATCGGGGTTGCCAATTTCGAAGGTTGCCGTGGCCTCATGCGGGCCCTTTGAGAACAGCTCTGCTGCATCCGGCGCGCGTTCGGTGTATTGGCCGGTGAGGCGGGCGACGACGCCTAGCGGGAGTTCGTACAATGCGCCTAGGCTGGCGCTGATGGGCTTGAACGTCTCGTCGCGAGCAACCGGGGGTAAGACGGAAGGATCGGCCGGATCGAGCCCGATACCGCGCTGTTGCGTGCTTTCAATTCGTGCTGCTGCCTGGAGGCGCAACTGGCGGGTCATCTGCAGTTCTTCGAAGATGAATGCGGCAAGAGTATCGGTTGTGGCGGGTTCCAGCAGGCTGTCGCCGCCTTCAAAACTCTGGCCCTGAACCTTACGGTTGCCCCATTGGATGCCGGTCGCTCCGCGCAGTTCCCCAAGCGCTGTGCCAACGGGCAAATGCTGGGCCTCGATGCGGCCTTCGCGCTCCTTCACCGTGAAACGAGAGCCAACGAAGTCTGCCATCACAGCGGGGTCGCTGTCGAACCCCAACTCGTTGTGGGCGTAGTCGGAGGCACCAAACCACACGCGGATGGCCTCGACGCCGAAGTCCTTTACGCGCCACTCGCCACGCGCGGTGACCTTGTCCTGGACCATGTCTATCCGTGTTTTACCTTCAGCGGATTCACCGCCTGGAATACCGTAGAGACTAGTGAAACGCTGGACGCTGGCCCCAATGAAGCCGCCGCTGCCGACGATGGATCCGCCGAAAGCATAGCCCTGACTATCGACAAACGAATTGGCTTGGCGGCCGTTCGGCGTGTCGTAGTCGCCTGCGTGGCGCTCGAACCCATCGGCATGGAGGACGACATTGCCAGCCCCCGCTGTGACGCGAAACGCACCGTCGCGCCCGGTATCGACACTGCTGACACCGCCGTTGATCTCGGCACTGACGCCCCCGCGCGGCATCGTCTCTGGGATACGATCATTGGTCCCGGAGACGACGCCACCAATGGCATTCGATCCATAGCGCAAAGTCGCTGGACCACGGATCACTTCAACCTGCTGCACCGCATTGGGGTCAATCGGCACCGCGTGGTCTTCGCTCAAGGCTGAAACGTCGTGGACGCCGACGCCGTTCTCCTGGACACGGACGCGATTGTTATCGAGGCCGCGAATGACCGGACGGCTGGCACCGGCCGCGAATGTCGACCCCGCGATGCCGGGCTTCTGTGCGAGCGTATCGGTGAGCGTCGCGCGGGAACTGGCCTGGAACTCGGGTTGCGCCATGACGGTTACGGGCGCGAAGGCGTCCTGCTGCACAATCAGCGTGCCGGGAAGCGCCGCCGCAATCGTTCCGGTCGGCGGCGACGTGGGTGCGGCCACGCCTGGATTTGATACCGCAGGGCTTGCTGCGGCCTTCTTGGGCACCGGTGCCGGATCGAGCTGGGCCGGGGACGCCTTTGCAGGCTTCGACTTGGGTGCGGCCTTTGTGGCGGGTTTGGATGCGGACTGCTCAACCACAACCTCTGGAATGACCGCAACCGCCGGTGTGCTCGTCGCGTTTGGCGGACGGACGATGGGACTTGCTGCAGTGGCAGCCGGGGATGGTGCCGCAGTTTGGGCCTCCGCGCTGCTGATGCCCGCAGACATCGCTAAGATTGCCGAAGCTAAACCAGTCTGAATCTTGCGCATGGTGCCTGTTCGTAATGTTATACTGTTACGAACAATTGGCACGGCATGGTCTGGACGTCTACCGCAGTCGATCTCGGCCTGGGAATTCGTTCGGGGCCGTTGCGCCCATGTAACAGTATTACGTTTTGCTTGCTGGCGCGGCGCGGTCCACGCACGCGGCGCGTTCGTTTCGTACGAGGCGGCTGGTCGGCGAACCGAAAAAAATCAAACTGTGACATATCCGTGGCTTTGCTGCGGCATCAATGCCGCGTACTGGAATGCCTATGGGTCGACGTGCGGACATGCGTACTGGAAAGCGGCAAGGCTGGCTGAGCAAGGCTCTGCTGGTCATGCTGGTGCTTCGTGCCTTGATCCCGGCGGGCTACATGCCCGACTTTGGAACCTCTTCAGGCAAGACCGGGATCGTTATCTGCTCGGCCAACGGGTCTTGGACCCTTGACCTCGATCGGCTCGCTCAGACGTCCGATCCGGCTTCACAGCACCAACAGACCGAGCCTTGTGCATTCTCGGGATTGGCTCAAGCCTACGTTCCCGTCATCGGTCCGCCTGAAGTCCTGCCCGAGACCAAGTTCTTGCTGGTTCAATTCATTGTGGCCAGCCAGACGATCCTGCCGCCCGTCCGCGCCGGACCCGCGCATGGCTCCCGCGCTCCACCTTCAATCTCCTGATTAGCACCGCCTCATCGCGTGCGCTTTTTTTAGCGTGCGCATGTTTCTGCTCAGGAGTCCCATGCCATGCGTCACCGCATCATTCGCTATTCTTTTAAGATCGCCTCAGCTTCCAGCCTGTCACTTGCCGCATTGCTGGCTCTTGCCTCTCGCGCCGAGGCGCAACAGTTACCGCCCGCGAAGGCCATTCCCGTACCGCCGGTCACGGTCGTCACGCCGGACAAGGACAAGCCGGTCCAGTCGGCCGCGCCGAAGAAATCAGTCACTCCAAAGCCCACGACCCAGCAGGCCGAACCGGCGTCTCAGCCAAAACCGCCTAAGCCAAAGCCGGTTGCCGCGTCTACACCGCCGCAAACTTCGCCGCCGGAAGTCGGGGCGACTTTACAGCAGCAAGCCGATCCTGCTACGGCGCTCGGCAGCTATAATCCAGCACTCGATGTCGATGGGCTTAACGTTCCGCCGGGTATGACGCTGACGACGGCAGGGCCGGTTGCGGGCTACCGCGCTTTGTCGGCAATGTCAGCGAGCAAAACGGCGACGACTATTGAGCGCCTTCCGCAGTCGATCCAGGTCTTGCCAAAGTCTCTGCTTCAAGACCAGTCAAGCCTGACCGTGACGGAGGCCACGCAGAATGTCAGCAACGTCCAAGCGTCAAACGAATTGACCATCGCCAATACAGAACTGACGCCAGCCAAAATTCGCGGGTTTGGAGCCGAACAGTGGCTCGACGGCCTGGGCGTGACCTATAATGCGGGCGACCGAGATTCGTTTGCCAACATCGAGCGGATCGAAGTGCTCAAGGGGCCAAATGCGATCCTGTATGGCGGCGGCGCAGGGGCTCCCGTCGGCGGTGCCATCAACGTCGTCTCGAAACTTCCGGTTGGCAAGGCTGGCGGCGAGTTCGGCGTCACTGTCGGCAGCCACGCCTACGTGCGCCCGTACTTCGACATAAACCAGCCATTGAACACGTCGGGAACCGCATTGCTGCGCGTTACGGGCGAATACAAAGCTGCCGATAGCTTTATCGACGTGCTGGAGTCGGAGAGTTACGCGTTCAACCCCACCCTGACGCTGACCAACAAGACCGACACGACTTTGACCGTTCAGGGCCGGATTTCACGCCAGAGCCAGCAAGCCTATCAGGGCCTGCCTGTGACCGGCACTCTGGTCGGCGATTTCCGGATCCGGCGCGATCTGTTCATTGGTCCATCCGACATCCCGCCGAGTTATTCGGAGGTTCAAGGTGTCACCGCGAGCCTGGATCACAGGTTCAACTCGTTCTTGTCTGGACATGTCAAAGCGCGTTGGAGCAAGTCGGAGTTCGACCAGCTTTCGCAGTTTGCCTGGAACGCGGATTTCACGGGTGCCACACCCCTGTTCGCGCCCTCCACCTGGGGTTTGATGAACATCGAATTGTTCCAGGAGCAACAAGAGTTCACGATCAATCCAAGCCTGCAGGCTAAATTCGACTATGGCGGGTCGCAAAACATATTGCTCGTTGGCGGGGACTACACCCGGGTGACCGATCGCGGGTTCATGGCCGGCGACATGCTTGGAGCCAACTGTTATTTTTTCGGCGGCCCATGCCTGCCGACACTCGTAGATTTGACCGACCCGAGCTTCACAACACCGTTCACCAGACCGTCACCGCTGACTTCAGGGCTTGAATACGCGCCGTTCTTCGACTTCGAAAACATATACGTAACCAAGGGCCTCTACACGCAGCTGCAGTCGACACTGTATGACAAAGTCCATGTGATGGGCGGCGTCCGGCTCGCCAACATCGATATCGAATACATCGAGAAGGCAACGGGTGCGCCAACCAAGTACACGACCGACGCCACGAAGCTGCTGCCGCGGGCTGGGATCGTGGTGGATGTCGTCGATGGTCTGTCGCTTTACGCGAGCTACAGCGAAGGCCTTCGTTGGGTCGGGTTCTCGACGGCTGTGACCGAGCCCAAGCCGGAAGAATCCGAACAATTCGAGGCCGGCTTTAAGTTCAATCTCGGCAACCAATTGACGGGAACGGTGGCCTACTTCGACATCATCAAGCACAACGTGCCGGTTCGTACCAGTTTAGGGACTGCCACTTTGTCGGATCAAAAGTCGACCGGCTTTGAAGCAGACATACTCTGGCAAGCGAGCAAAAATTGGCGGATGCTTGCAAGCTATGGCTACACAGACGTGACCTTCGGCACCGACTTCAGGGACCCGACGACATTTGTGACCGTCAAGGCTGGTAGCAAGGTCCCGTATGTGCCCGAGCAATCGGGCCGGGTCTGGGTGAACTACGCGTTCGATCAGCCGATGTTGAGGGGCTGGAGTGTCGGGGCCGGCATCTATGTGTCGTCTGGTCAGACGGTCGACAATCTCAGTCTTTACAAGACTGCCAGTTACTTCACGGTCGATGCCAAGGTTGCCTACGAAACCGAAAAATTCCGCGCGACCTTCAACGTCAAGAACCTGACGGGCGAGGAATACTTCGTGCCCTACGCTTGGCTCGGCGGCCAAGTCGCCCCAGGTACCGATCGGGCCTATTACGGCACGTTTGTCTACAAATACTGATGAGAAGACGGTGCGGCCTCTAACATGCCTCAGCGTGCATAGAGGCCCCCGTCGATCGTTCCGCGATATCACAAGGGCTCACTATGACAATTTCAAAGCGCGATTTGCTGTTGGCGGCACTCGCTGGCATAGCTGCCACTGGTGCCCGCTCGTTGATCCTGCCTGCAACCGCTGCCGAGACCAATGCCACGCCCGGTCACGACATGAGCGCGATGCCGACCCATTGGCACGGTAGCGAAACAATCGCGATGGTCGTGTATCCCGAATTCACGGCACTGGATTTGGTCGCACCGCAGTATTGCTTCAACGCGCTGATGGGTGCGCAGGTGAAACTGGTGGCCAAGACCCGCGAACCGGTGCGTGCCGATACAGGTCTCGTCTTTGTCCCCGATCTGACGTTTGACGAATGCCCCGCCGACCTCGACATTTTATTTGTTCCGGGCGGATCGACTGGCACGCTGAAAGCGATGGAAGATGAAGTCACGGTCGCTTTCCTTAAGGATCGCGGCGCGCGGGCCAAGTGGGTGACGAGTGTCTGCACGGGTTCGCTTATGCTTGGGGCTGCAGGCTTGCTCAAAGGATATCAGGCCACAAGCCATTGGGTGGCGCGCGACATCTTGAGCACATTCGGGGCCGATCCGGTGGCGGCCCGCTACGTCATCGACCGCAACCGCATCACCGGGGCGGGCGTGACAGCTGGTATGGACTTCGGCCTCGCTATCGTCGCCAAGCTCAGAGATGACGTTTATGCTCAATCTGTCCAGTTGATCGCCGAATACGATCCAAAGCCGCCATTTGCCGCGGGAACACCCGAAAACGCCCCGGCGGCTGTGCGGGATATGATGCTTGAAATGTTCAAGCCGTTTCAAGTCGATGCACGACGCATCGCCGAAGCAGCCGCAAAACGATTCTAATCACCACCAGACACAGGGACACGATGTCTGAAAACTCGGAATTCTAAACGTTTGAGACCTGCCCGAAGCTAAACTCCAAGGAGACCACTATGTTGAAGACGATCAAAACACTTGCCGTCGCCGTCGTCGCCATCGGTTCTGCATTCCCCGCCGCCGCGCGTGACTTTACGGTGGGTGGCATCAAGATCGAACAGCCCTGGACGCGCGTGACGCCTGACGGTGCCAAGGTTGCCGGCGGCTTCATGAAGATCACCAATACCGGCAAGGAAGCCGACGCTCTGATCGGCGGGACGTTCCCATTGGCTGCGGTGTTCCAAGTCCATAAAATGACAATGGAGGGCGGCGTCATGAAGATGTCGGAGATCGTCGGCGGCCTCGGACTCGCGCCCGGTGCCACCGTCGAACTGAAGCCTGGATCGTACCACGTCATGTTCATGGACCTGAAACAGCCGATCAAGGCCAGCGAAACAATCAAGGGCAGCTTGATCTTCAAGAAGGCGGGGTCGGTCGACATCGAATACACCGTGGCACCGCTCGGGGCCAAAGACCCTGGCCATTCCGGTGCGAAGCCTTGAGGTCGACATGACGAGCGTAATTGGCCGACGGACGTGGATTGGCTTGTCCGTGTTCGCCCTGATTGCCATAGGACTTGGTTGGGCTGCAACGGCGTGGCGTAGTGCTGCGCCGGTTTCTGCTCCGCTGATCGGCGGGCCTTTTGCGCTGACCACGCATGACGGTAAACGGTTGACCGACAAGGACTTGCTCGGACAGCCGTTTGCGCTCTTTTTTGGCTTCACCCATTGCCCCGATATCTGCCCAACCTCTTTGCTGGAGCTATCGGCGGTGATCGACAAGCTGGGCTCCAGCGCTGAGAAGATGCGCTTTCTCTTCGTCACGATTGATCCCGAGCGCGATACGCCGGACCAATTGAAGCTCTATCTGTCGAGCTTCAATCCCCGGATCATCGGGTTAACCGGGTCGGTGGACGAGATCAAAGCGGCTGCGAAGGCTTATCGGGCGTACTGGCAACGCGTCCCGACGAGCGACAGCTACACCATGAACCATTCAACGTTCACGTACCTTATGGATCGCCACGGAAAGTATACGTCGCTCATCGCCTATCAGCAGCCGGTTGACGCTCAGGTGGCCGCAATGAAGCGCGTTATTGCAGCCCCTTGATTGAACATGCCGGTCAACGGGCGGCTCGTCGGCATCGCGCCGCGAGCGCTACTGTCTCATCGGCAATGTAGATGAAGGCGAAGAACAGGCTCTGACGGATGTTGGACATGGTCGCTGCCGAGAGACGTCTTGCCCGCACGAGGCCGTTTAGATCGCCCTTGAGCAGTGTCACGCTGGCACGCTCCATGGCGACGTCTGTGCCCGTACCCATGGCGATACCGACATCGGCGGCGGCCTGAGCTGGAGCATCGTTGACGCCGTCGCCTGCCATCGCCACAACATGCCCTCGAGCGCGGAAACGCTCGACGAACTTGCTCTTGTCCTGCGGTAGCACTTCAGCCATCGCCCAGATGAGCATTTCGCTGACTTATTTCTCATTTTATCTGCACACTACGCTGGACGTTTTATTTATCGCTCAAATCACTGGGAGGACGCCAATGACAATTGATCGGGCGGAAGAGTTCTTCGGCATCAATCCCGCCGCTCACAGGTTGAAAGCAAACCTGCGGCAAGGCCTGCGGATCGTCGCTGTCGGCTTCGTATTTCTGGGCGGTGGTTTATTTTTGCTTCAGGATTTCTCGTATGCCAAAGACCTGAAATATTTTTTGGGTTTAGCGACATTTCTGACAATAGGTACTGCCTGTTTGTCATTTGGGTTCGCGGACGTCTACCGGCCTTGGCGTGAGCTTGCAGTGTTAAAGGCTCAGCCGGCGACTGACGTGCTGTGGTACGTTCTTGACGGCAAAGGTTTGCACATTTGCAATACGATGGATCACACGCCCTCGGGCCGAGCGCTGATACCCTGGACCGAGATGATTTCGGTCACCCTGATCGCCGCAACCGAACCGGTGGCGCAGATCACCTATCGGGGCACTTCCGAGAAACCGTCCGTTTTTGACGCGATGGCCAATTTTTCCCGCCGGGACGGCGTTCGCTTCGGTGATCGCCTCAAAGCACGTTTTGACCGCAAGGGCTTGGCTGACGAGCCGTCAGTTGAACTGCCAGAGACGACGTATTCGGACGAGGAAATCGCACGGTTCAAAAGGCTTTTAGCTGAAGCCCGGCTTCCCCGTGAGCCTGTGTTAGGACCGGATGGCAGACCGGTTTGTGCGCCCCCACCGCCATCAGTGCCCGATGAACCGCCCACCCGTGACGATCGTCCAGAGCCTCCGGTCGAGGGGCGGCATACTGTGCCGTGATCATCGCGATTGCGATGAGGCTCATTATGGCGGGGTCGTTTCGACATATGGGCGAAGCATTCCGTCTTGCACGGCGTAACGGACGTTGGGGAGGTAGTCGCCCCGTCCGACCATCGCGCTCACATAGCCGCGCTTGCCCTCGGGGTCGCAGATTATGCCGACCAACAAGCACCCCTCATCGCCCAAGAGCGTTCCATTGAGAGCAACGGCAACGCCGTACTTGCCAGCCTCGATGTCGCCCGATCCGACAGCGACGCCGTATTCGCCAGCCGTGACGCGGCCACCATAGCTGGTCGAGACCGCCGCGCCGCCAGCACCTGCCGAAACGGTCTTGAAGCGGCCGTCACCCACAGCTAATCCTTCAAAGCCTGCGGTCGCTGTTCCGTATCGGCCACCGTAGCTGATTGCGACGCCGCCCGGTCCTACCAACGCGGTTCCGTCAGCCTCACATGTGGCGATCCCCATGGCACCGGCTTTCGCAAACCCATAAACGCCAGCTTCGGCAAAGCCATTTTCACCAACCTCGGCATGGCCGTTACGTCCTACGATCGCCCAGCCTCGATCGCCAGCCCACGCCACACCGTGGGTGCCTGCCTCGACTTGGTCGCCGTCTCCGACGGTTTTGACCTCGCCGATCAGTCGCTCCGGCTCAACGCCGAGTTCGACGAGATGCCGCAAAATGTCGGCATTTGAGCCTCTGTCCAAGACGATCCCCGCTCGGAATTTGACCACGCTGGGATGACCTCGATCATCGAGTGGACCCGCAATCACGTAAGAGGGCACGGCGACCAGCGCCCAATCCTCACCGTATCCAAGGCCTGCAGCCGTTGGATCGCCTACGCCCCACAGCAGGCCAAAAATGCCATCAGGCGATTTTGGGTTGGCATCCCATTTCGTCGAAAACATACTACCTTGTGCGAAACGGACCCAGTTCGGCAAGGCTTTGCAGAGGATGAATTTGCGGTGAAACGACGTCGGATCGATCCGATCTCGCACGGCCGAGGGGCGGTCGGCCACTGCTGGCGCGGGAACATCGCTCATGACCGAATCGATAAAATCCTGGTCCAGCGAATAGACAATCCACCTCTCTACTTCGTCCTGCTGATAGCGTAGAGCACAGTTATATTGCTCTGGGTCGGTGTCGCCATCGACGACAGTGTTGTCGAGCATAAGGCCCGGTTTGCCGTCCTGCAGTCCCGCCTGTCCCGGTGTTGCGATAACAGTCAGAACATCAACTGGTGTGGATCCCTCCCTCCAGCGCCTGATGACCAGACTGTTTGCTCCGACTTGGATCAAGGGACCCACTGAGGAGGCATCGGTCAGCACGACGATGGCGTTGTTGCCAGCGATCACGGACGTGACCGGCTTTGTTGCAATCACCAGTCCTCCGTCTCCCACACGGATGTTCAAAGCGGTGTGGGGCGAAAACGCGATTCCGCCCGGCCCAGCCTCAAGCCAGCAATCTGGACCGCCACTGACGACAACCGCCCGTTCGCCTCCGTGGGCTGACCCAAATTTACCTGCCATCGCAACACCGCCAAACCCTTTCAGGATCGCGCGCCCGAAAGTGCCGGCAATCGCTGCGCGGGTGCCTTTTGCAACTCCGAAATGCTCGGCTCTGGAAAAGCCGGGAAAGGCATCAGGTACTGTTCCTTCATCGTTCATTTTACTCATGCTGCCCTCCTTCTATTCGCTATTTTTTCGCGGTCGTTTTCGGCGGGGCGGAAGACTGTTCCGCCCCGAGTCAGATCGCGACACGACGCAGACTGTCGCGCACGTCCATCAGGATACGCCCGGCCCAATTAGCGCCGAAGCCATCCTTGCCGATGCCCCAAAAGGCATCGTTGGGCGCATCCTCGATCAGTTCCGCGTTGCCCGTCGCGAGAAGCAGCATCGCAAGGTCGGCATTTTGAGCGAACTTGGCCTGATCTCCGCGGCGCATGATGTCGAGCTTCACCTCCTGCCAATCGGCCCTTGGGACTTTGCCATGCTTTGCGAACCACGAACCCTCGACGAGCCTTGCTTTTCCGACTGGCGGCGCCGACAATCGTTTCACGTGGCCGGGATGAACTGCTGCCCGGATTGCATTGCGATAGGCCACACTCGGCGATTTCTGCGCTTGATAGAAATGCTCAACTGTCGGCCAAGCCTCAGCGTCGATCATGATCGGACTGGGATGGAAATGAGAGAGAAAACCAAACGTCTCGCGATCCCTGGAATAATACAAGATCTGGTTATCGTCGGGTACACTGTTCATGATGTTTTCCTTCCATTCAATCTGGTAAACCCGATGAAAACCGCGCACCCATATAGAACAATCCGACAGATAAAAGACCAAACTTCCCGTAATGGAGCAGACTACCCAAGGCCATCATTCCGCTATTGTTCAAAGGCACCGCAACGATAAAGGCGACCGTAACAAGTGCGAGTGTCCGTGCCATCCAGGCAGGAGACCCGTCTTCGCGTTTCAAGCGGCTCCAGTTTACCTCAAGTGCCAGGAGTGCGCCGAAGACAGCGCCGACGACTGAAGCTGAAAAGCCGACCCGCTGGCCGAACGCGTATCCGAAATCCGCGCCTTGAAAGGCTTCCAGTACGCCGAGTGCAAGTGTGAAGTAGACGAAAGCGCCGACGAGCGCCAAGATGGTGCTCATAACGATGCGCGGGATGATGGTGATGACCATTGTGTTCTTGCCTCCATATCAGGCCCGCTGGTTGATCGGCGGGCAGTGACGAGACTTTGAACGACCGCCGGGCCTGGCGATATTGCGCGGCCTTGCGCCTCGTTGCGGAGGATCTGGCGGTGGCGTGCTCTCAAGTCAGGCGCTCGCCACCGACCATGCGGCACGCAACAGCAGCGTGGCCAAAGGCTGGCAAGGCAATGGCACCAAGTTAGAGCAGCTCTCCGCAATCATTATCAAGGGCGCGCAACAGACGCGGCATCTCAAATGAGCGAGGGTCCAGACAGTAAAAACGCTGTACCCAAGGAGCACCTCATGATCCGCCGCCTCGCAGCTTTCGCTCTGGCTATCGTGTTAGCCGCGCAATCTGCCCATGCCGAACCGTTTGATCGCACTGGCTACAAACTGCCAATCGCCCTCGAATTTCTCGTCTCGCCTCAATCGTCGAAAATCGACCTCAAAAACCCTCGCGAACAAGAAGTCCTTTTGATTTACGTTCAGGGCTTTGCGTCATCACTTGCGGGTGAGTGGCCTGGCGCGATATCCAAGGAAATTGGATCACGGGCATTCCAAAGAATGACGATGACCATGGTCGCAAGTGGAGATAAGCTGCTTCAGAATGTTGGCTTTGCAGGGCTCGAAGACGCAAAGGTTTTTGCAAAGCGCTTTGCTCCCACTTCAACGACTGGGCGCGCGGTGGCCGGGCTTGTCGTTAAAGTCGTGGGAGCTAAATAGCCCAAGCCGACCAATTCCCTGTCGCGGGGGTGGAGCAGCCCGGTAGCTCGTCATTGTTTATTGGAGGTCGTCAGTTCAAATCTGACCCCCCGCGAACCTTGCTCAAAGGGCCCACAGACCGTCACGGCCGGTGACGCCCTGAAAATTGCGATGGCAGTGACCGGCGGATCGCGCGTTCCAGGCGGTCGCCGGACAGGTTTTCAACCAAGTTGCCGTTCACGAAGGCAAAGGGTTTGCGCTCAATGGCCGGTGCCATCAGCTTCTCGACGAGGTCTTGGCGGCGTGCGATCACCTTTTGGTTGTCGGGATCGGCCAGGCAAGCGTTGACGGAAGGCTTGGTCAGCTTCGTTGCACCAAGGAGTTGGTTCCAAACCGCGTTGCGCACGGTCGGGTCAATTACGGCCGACCAATCCGTCTGCCGTTCGATCAACGCCGTTAGCGCGGTGAAGCGCGCATTGGCTGGAACGCATTGCAACAGCGTTGCAGCCGCGAGATCATTTGGTTGGTCGGACGCTGCCACAATGCGCGAAGTAAACCTGACGCCGCCTGCATTCAGGAATTTGGCTGTAATTGTCCGCAGGTCATCGCGAAGCAGCGTCTCACAGAGCAGACACGATGGCGCAACAAAGATATCGACCGTAACAGGTGCATTCTTAGGGCCGATGGCTGGATCGTCCGCACCCGCCGACCCGTCCCTTAACAGATACGCCCGATCTATATCGTCGATCTGCTGACGGGCATGATTTGAAAGGTTTGGCAGGGGAAGATTGGTTGCGACCTTGATATAAAGTTGACGGGCCGATTCTTCGTCGCGCAGCTCCAGCGGACCAAACCGCAACGCATCCGCCAGATAGCCGGTCGCACGAATATCTCCGTTGGCGTCTGCCACTGCGAGCAGGTTGCGGCCCTCCATTGGGCTTGGCGCGACGAGCACTGTGCCGTTGGCGTCAACGAGCCCATCAATCAACAACAGCGCCAGCCGCACGCGAGCATAATTGCTGCCCCGACTGGACGCCTCGCCCAACAGGTCGAGCGCTGCGTTGACGTTGATTGCCGCGCCGGCTTTGGGCGAGAGGAAATGATCGGCCAGCGCTTCGGTCGCGACCAGATACCCAGCCTTGGCCGCTTGCTGTAATCGTGTTGTGATCTCGGCTTGCGCAGACGTCGCGCTCTGCTCCATCAGCCGCTTTGCAATCCAGAAATCGCGCGCTGGTCCGCCAGCCGACGCAACCGCATCAATGAGGCGGTCACGCACTGCGGTCTTCAAGGCCATACTACCGCGCAAATCGAGGTGCAGATAGTCCTCGGCGGCGGCTGGCCAATTCTTGGCCACGGCCTTGGAGAGCCAGAAATCGTCCCGGCGCTTATCACGATATGCAGACGAGAAGGCAGCGCGGCCGGAAAAAATCTGATGACCGTAATAGGCAATCTCGCCGGTGGCATCATCGCGATCGGCGTCGGTCAAGATGGTTTCAATATCCCGGGTCCGCCTCTCGATCTCGTCGGGTAAGGCGTTTTGCGAGCCTTCCATTTGCAACGTCAGAATTCGCGCCAACAACAGACCATCGCTTGCGGCAGCGCGTATCTGTGCGGCGACCTCTCCGAAATTCAAATTCAGCTTTGCGAAAGTGGTTGTCGGTCCAGCCGCCGCGTATCGCGCCAGTAATGGTAGCACCTTGCCAGCGGGCACGGCGGTGGCGGCCGCGCGATCCGCCAATGCTGTTGCCTGTTTGAGGGCGGCTTCGTTGGAAAAGCCGCGTTCGGCGGCCTTTGCAAGCGCCAGCATGGCGGCCAGGACGACAGCTTTCGGGTCGCCTTGCGCCAAGGCGGGCGCGATCTCGCTGTCCCAGTCCCTCGGGCCGCCTGTGAGAATTCTTCGGGCCCCTAGATCAACCTTCAAGCACCAGTCGCGCCGGGTCAGCCCATATCGATCCTTCGGGCCGTCCCAGGGCGGGGCGCAGGTGAAATCGTAAGTCGCGCGGTCTATCAATCCGGCTTGAAGCAGCCAAGCCATTCGCGTTTCAGGATAGGCGGTCCACCAGGTTATTGCGGCGGTCAAGATTGCCGAAATCGCGCCGCCCGCCAGAAGACCGGCTAGCCATTGTCGGCGTGTCCAGCGCCGGGGACGCTTGCTCCAGTCCTGCAAGCGGCGTTCGTCTTCCGGCGTCAGAGTCAGGGGCGGCAGGATGCCCTCGCGGTACATCGCGGGGGCTTGACGCCCCTGCGTCACAAGTGTCACCCGTGCCGCCGCATCGTCGAAAGCATCCTGTATGCGACGTCCAGGCGTTAGTAATCCGGGAATCTCTTCAACGAGCGCTTCGGCAAATGGGCTGTTGTCGCGCGCGCCATCTTCAGCCCCTTTGCTCGCCGATGTCGAATAGACGATTTGCGTAGGGCGCGGCAAGGGGCTGCGGGTCAACCCTTCGATGACGCGCTCTGGCTCCGCGTCACCGTCCAAAAACGGATTGATCCGGCAGGCGTCAATCACAACGACATTTGCCGCGCGGGTCGTGCGGGAAAGTTCTTCGAATACGTTGTCGAGGCTTATCGCGCGGGCTGAAAGATAGCGGCTGGAGGGAAGGTCGGCGTCGATCGGCAGCAAGTAGTTGCGCCCCTCGTGCTGTAATCCGTGACCGGCATAATATATGACTGCAACGGTCGCTGGGCCGGCCATATCGAGCGCTTCGGCATACGCAATAATCGCGGTTTGCATCGCGGAGAGAGAGGCGTTCTCTAGTGTCGTGACCTTGAAGCCGATGCCTTTGAGTGCCCAGTCAAGTAGCCGAACATCATTGATGGGATTGATCAGGGCATCATGGCGATAGCGACTATTGCCAATCAAAAGCGCAAGGCGATGCTCGTGTTCGGCGGCGCTCGGCGCTGAAACTGCGCCAGGGTTCTTTGAAACTGGCGTTTGCGGTGCCACAGGTTCGCTGCCCGCATCCTGCTGCGCAGTTGGGCTGACTTCCGGAGAGGCGAGCGAGAAAAATCTGAGCCGCATGACGTCAAAGTGCTGTCCTTGCCCTTAGAATGCAAGTTCAAATGGCGGTGTCTCAAGTCACCGGTCGATGCTCATTTAACCAAGACGACATATTCCGCGCTGGACGTCGTCACGGTGGCTGGATGCCGCTTTGCGAGTTTGCGCAGATTTGTCAAAAATCGGCTCGTTTCGGATTCATCAAGCGCAGCCGGGATGGCATTCGCGCCGCGCGGATCAAGGGCCTCTTGCAGTCCAGGGTCCCACAACAGGACTGTTGTCGCAATAAACCGGCCAGGAATTGGCAATACCTCCGCCGCGTCCGGCATCAGAAGGAGGGCTCCATCCACCAGCCGGGGACACGTCGGCGAGGGAATCCAGAGCACCGTTTCATTCCAATTGAGATCCCAACTGCGATGCCCTCCGGCCCTCGCGTCACGTGCCAGGAACGTATAGGCCATGGCCGGTTCGCGGTCGCTGCCGTGCACCGCAAGTCGCCCCTTGTGCCGTCCGACCTGAAAGGTGACCGGTCCTGCGCCACCCGATGGCACCATTCCAGCGAAGGCCCGGTTCATTTCATAACGTTCAATGACAAGGTGGGCTGCAGCATCGGCACCGAACCTGGGGGTCAGCGCATCCAAAAGCGCTTCTTGCATCCGGTGCAGTGCTTGCTCGTCGACGACATCGCCAGCTGCAATCAGCTTGCGAATGAACAGATAAAGAGGTTGCTCAAGATCGCTGCTGGACAACGATTGCGACGAACTTGCTTCAAGGCCACGCCCTTTTTTGAAGTTCTGAATTCGGCCATTTACGATCTTGATGAGTTCCGCGCCAATTTCTGGCGGACAACCATAATCGCCATACAACAGCTTTGAAAATTTTGGACCGCCCTCGCGTCCCTCGCCAAAAATCAAAGCACCGATCTGAGCGTCGGATTGGGGTACGCCAATCAGTTCGCGGACGGCGCGCCATTTCAAATAGAGGTTGGGTATGGTGGCCATGCAAGGGGGGGGCTTTCTATGAGGATTTCAGTCTACACAATCGGTGACGGAAAATAGGGTTACGATACAGTGCTGCCCATCACTTGTAACGACGGAATTGATCCCAACCGCTGTAGGCGTGCCGCGCCGATCACGGGTTTCAAGACAAGGATCGGATGTCTTGTCTCTATGGCGCCAAAGCCTGGCTATCGGGCAAGTCTCGGCTCGCGGAAGTGGCAACTTGTAAATGCGCTCGACCCTGTAGCGGTTACGTGCCTCAGCAGGTATTGACGCGGGCCCCAGCATGACGGCCAGGGCAATGACTGCACTCGTGAGCGGGACTTGCATGTGGCGTCCTCCATCTTAGAATGTGGCTGCCGTCATTTTGACAAAGGCCGATGCGGAAGGCACTTGTGCGGTCTTGCTTGGAGTTGGCCTCCGTTTCGCTGCCGCGCGAAACTGTAGCCGCCAACGGCTCCCGCGAGCAGGATCAATGCCAATTCCGGCGTGACCACGCGCTCCAAGATATCGACCGCGCTGAATCGCTCCGCGACCCCAGCGCCGAAGACGATCGCGACGACAACAACCCAGAACAAGGCGCAAGACGCACCGGCGGCAGAATGGTAGATCGTATTTGGCACTCGAGCCGGTTCTTTTCGCGCGACTGTCGCCACGAATGCAAACGGCAGGGCGAGGATAAATGTCGCGGCAATCAGGGCTGGCAAATCGTATACAGCGTCGCACCAATAAACCGCGCTGAATAAGCGGCCCAAAGCCTCATGGACCCCGCGCAAATGCGCCGCCAATTGTTGATACGCCCGCACGGACACGATGACAGCTAAAGCGGAAATCGACGAAGACACCAAAAGTGCAACGCACCACTCGGCGACTACCCTTACGCATTTCATGTCACGGGTCTTTCCGCAAATGATCGATTCATCGGCGCAGAGCGCGAAAGCCTCTTTGCTGGAATACCGATAAGGGATCGACGAGGTTGCCGTTCTTGCGCACTTGAACGCGAAGTTTCTGACCGCCCTCAACCGGATGGCGACTTCCAACCCGCCCCAGAACGTCGGTCGCGTTCAAGCAACGGCCAGGGATGAGCGCCGTTTGTGCAAGATGCGAATAGATAACTTCAAGACCTCGCCCATGATCAATAACAACCTGAAGGTCATCCGGGCCGTCTTGCTTGAGAGCCTTCACTCGCCCGAGTCCTGCAGCCATTACGGCGTCGCCAGCTTGCACAAAGTAGTCTATGCCTGGGTGGAAGACTTTCTCGCCAGTCACCGGATTAATATGAAGTCCGAATGTTGCGATCACGGCACCCTGAGTTGGATGATAGAGCCCGAAGTGTTCGTTGGCGACGCAGGGGTTGCGCGGGACCGCATGCGCCGAGCCCAAGCTCGCTCCAAAAGCGACGGAACAAGCCCACGCCATCAGACCCGCTTTGATCAATTTTCGCTTCAGGCCACTTGGGGATTGTGCGGGCATCCAGTCCTCCTGTCACTCCATTTGCCAGGATATGCAGAAGGCAATCTTTGAGGGAATTGCTGCGCCTTGCGCGTTGTTGCCAGTCAGGCAAATTCCAAACACGGGCTTGCTTTGATCGGCGAGGGCGCGTTTAGACGCTGTGCAGTTTCGTTGCGATTGCGACACGTATAATCATAGGCTTCCCGACCCAACGGCAGACAGTATTCAGCAGTCAGGAAAAGGACAGCCGGGACATGACCCGCACTTCATCGACAGTGTGCCTAACACTCGTGATCGTGGTTGCAGCCAGTGCTGCCATGGCCCAAACGCGCGCCGTTCCCCTGCGCGGAGTTTACTACGGTGAAGGCCGGATTGATGTCGCCCAGGTTCGCGATTACGCTGGTCAAACCGTTTCCGCATGCGGCCGGGTCGTCCGCGTCGATGGCCGCCAGCGCATCGTGTGGGTGTCCGATTTTCTCAAGGTCGAAATCGACGTCAAAGCAAACGTCGATGTGGACAAACTCTACGGCACCGTGGCCTGTGCCCGTGGCCTTGTCGAACTGAAATCTATTCAGGGCGGCGGCACCTACGCGCAAATGTCTGGTGTGACGGCGGCGCAAATCGAACAGATCGGTGGCCGGGGACCTTATGCGCCTTCGTCAGCGTGCCAAGGCGTCAGATGTTTCGGCGCCAGATAGGCGTGGGCGAAGCGCTGCAATGATTCAACGGTATTGGGGAAGTGCATCGTCTCATCAAAGTCCCGGAGCGTCTTACCGTAGGCTTCCCGCAGCTCGTGTTCGTCGTGGGTGTTTTGATCGAAGTACCCGTGATGCTATCGCTGGTTAAAATCGTCAACGGGTCGCGAGGCTGGTATGACGCGGGCGTCGCTGTTCGCGAACGTCAGGCAGAGATTGCCGTCGATCATTGAAAGGCGCCAGCGTGGCGGGACGGAGCGTCTCTGTCGGATTAAACATTTTGGCTTGCGGGAACGGCCCGCTGCATTGCTTGCGGTGAACGCTCGCACGTTCAGATAATGGCCTTGCGGACCCTCGATGTCACCCATTCGCTGACGACGACGGTGGCCAGGATCATCAAAAGGATGACCGAGACTTGCGGCCATGCGAGTGTACTGAGCGAGGATTCCAGCGCCAGCCCCAGTCCGCCTGCGCCGACAAGACCAAGTATTGTCGACTCTCGAATGTTGATGTCCCAACGAAACACCGAGATGGTCGCGAATACTGGCAAAATCTGAGGGACAATTCCGTAGGTTATCACTTGTGCAGGTCCGGCACCCGTCGCGCGGACCGCCTCGACTTGCTTCTCGTCGATTTCCTCGATCGCCTCATAGAGAAGCTTGCCGATAAAGCCGATCGAGCGCAGCGCGATGGCAATAATGCCAGCCAACACGCCGGGCCCAAGCACCGCCACCAACAGAAGTCCCCAGATCAGCGCGTTCACCGAACGCGAGGCAACGATAATCAGCAGCGCGGCGGGCCTCAAAAAGGCCGCACTCGGCGTTGTGTTCGAGGCGGCGAGAAACGCAAGGGGCGTTGCGATGACAATGGCAATCAGCGTGCCAAGGGTGGCCATGTTGATCGTGTCCCATAGCGGACCCCACAGGCTGTTCGCGTAGGTCCATCGCGGCGGCAGCATCCGCCCGAAGATGTCGGAGGCCTGTCGCGGGGCGTCGAGCACGAAGGCCCAGATCGTGTCGGCTGTCATCACGCGCCAACAGTAAACGGTCAGCGCCGCCAATGCCAGCCACAAGAGCCACAGCCCTAAGCGCTGCTTTGGCGTTTTCAATTGCCAGCCGACAACATCGCCGCTTTGGGAGTGCAAGGTTGGCATGTCAGGCAAACCTCTTGCGGATCCAACCCGATGCATATTCACAGACCATTACGATTGCGATGATGATGAGCAGGATTGCGGCGGCGTTGTCGAATTCGTAGCGGTCGAGCGCGGTGTTCAGCGTGGCACCAATGCCGCCAGCACCCACGATGCCGATAACGGAAGATTCCCGGAAGTTGATGTCGACCTTATAGGCGGTCAGCCCAACGAGGCGCGGGACCACCTGGCTTGCTACGGCGAAGTCAATGACTTGCCAGAAGCCGGCACCCGTGGCGCGGATCGCCTCGACCTGGGCTGGCTCGATTTCCTCAATATCGTCGGCAAGCAGCTTCGACAGGAAGCCAATCGTCGAGACCGTCAACGTCAGGAAACCAGCGAACGGGCCGAAGCCAAACATCGCGACAAAAAAGATGGCGACAATGATGTCCTGTAAGGAACGGGCCACGGCAATGACGCTGCGACAGATCGCGTATAGCCAGAGCGGGGCAATGTTTCGCGCAGCCCCAAGGCCGAAAGGTACCGCCAGGATCACGCCAGCGACGGTTGCCGTCACCGTCATCGTCAGGCTTTCGATCATGCCCTGCTGGATGTCGCTCCAGCGCGCCGTGAAATTGGGCGTCAGAAAGCCAGCGAACAGGCGACCAGCACGAACCAACCCTTCGGACACGCGCGTCCAGTTTACGTCGATCGTCGAAAGCGCCAGCGCCAGATACACGAGCACGGCGATGGCCACGAAGAGCCGCAGCCAAGTCGGCTCGATCAGCCGCGGCGGGTGCCAAGTCCGGGTGGGAGTCGAAGGCATCACGCGCGCTACCTCGCCACGACTTCGAGCGGCAGTGATGTATGCCGGGCGCCGGTGGCAATGCCGCCATCATCATCTTCGTCATCGTCGGAACCGGGTCGGGCGGTCCACTCCTCCGCACCGTAGATCGTCGTCAGGACCTCCGGCGTCAACCCGCTCGACGGGCCATCATAGACAACGCGCCCGGCGTTGAGCCCGATGATGCGCGGCAGGAACATCTGTGCCAACGCCACATCGTGGATATTGACGATCGCTGCCAAGTTTCGCTCCCGGCACAATTGCGTTAACAGCCGCATGATGGAGCGCGATGTTTTGGGATCGAGGCTTGCCGTCGGCTCGTCGATCAGCAGTAACTCAGGCTCTTGGGCCAGCGCGCGGGCTATGCCGACGCGCTGGCGCTGCCCGCCCGAAAGCGCATCGGCGCGCTTATCTATGTGGTCGATCAGGCCGACGCGCTCCAGCAAACCGATCGCACGCGCGACGTCGGCCGGTGGGAAGCGGCGAAACCAACTGGCCCAAAAGCCGGTGTAGCCGAGCCGACCGGCCAGCACGTTCTCCATCACCGTGAGCCGCTCGATCAGCGCAAACTCCTGGAAGATCATGCCGATCCGGCGGCGCATCCGCCGGAGTTCACCTGTTTTGAGTGCCATGATCGCCGTGTTGGCGAGTTCGATCTTGCCTGAGGTTGGCTCCACCAGCCGGTTGACGCATCGGATCAACGTCGACTTACCAGCACCCGATGGACCGATCAGGCCGACGATCTCTCCTGCGTCCACACGAAAAGAGACGCCGTTCAGCGCGGCGTCTCCGGTCTTGTAACGCTTGGTCAGGCCTTCGATGACGAGCATAAGTCCCCCGAGCCTGTGTTCAGCAGCTCACTTGCACTCGTAATTGACATTCATCGCGGCGTCGATCTCGCGGACCATCTGCCAGTATTTTTTGTAGGTGATTGGAATGAAGGCCTCCTGCGCTGGCTCCGTATTCTGGAACTCCTTGAGCAGTTCGCTGCCTTCCCAGTTGAACGAGAAGAAGGCTGCCTTGATCTTCTCGGCCAGTTCGGGCTTCAGATTATAAACATAGCCGTAGCCTGTGGTTGGGAACGTTTCAGATTTGTAGAGGCTTTTGAACTGTTCCGCTTTGACGTTGCCGCGACCGATCATGCGGAGCCTGATGGAGCTGGCGATCGCTGCGGCGTGATAGTCCTTGTTGGCAACGCCGAAGATGGAGTTGTCGTGCTTGCCGGAAAATACCGGTTCATAGTCTCTTTTGGCCTCTAACTTGAACTTGTCGCGCAGAAGTGCGGAAGGCGCTTTGTAGCCCGAGTTCGATGTCTCGGACGTGAAGGCCATCTTTTTTCCCTTGATGTCCTCGACCTTTTCGACACCTGATCCGGGATACGTTATGATTTCCATCTCGTAGCCAAATGCACCCTTCTTGTCGGCCATCATCGCGAACGGTACGAAACCCGAGCAGTTGACGGCGAGCGGATTAGACCCGGTGTTGAAGCCCGCCACGTGCAGACGGCCAGCGCGCATGGCTTCAAGCTGGGCAGCGTTTGACTGGACAGGGAAGAACTGGACCTTTTTTCCGGTCTCTTTTTCGAGGTGCTTGAGGAAGCCCTCCCAGACCTTGGCATAGACAGCGGGGTCTTCGACCGGGGTGTAGGCGAAAATGAGCGTCGCCGGGTCGATGTGGTCCTTAGAGTCGACGGGCGCATCCGCGACCATGTCGCCATCCGCGTCCTTGAAGCGCGCATCAAGCGCCCAGGCGCTGGTGGCAAATGCCGTCGTCAGAGCAAGCAGTGTCGCCCGGACCACTCCTGTTATCCGCAATTTCATTGTCGAACGCTCCGAGTTTCATGCTGTTAAAACATTATCGTAGCTGGCGATGATGACAGTACCGTCACGACCGGGCAACGACAGGGTCGGCACTTGTGTCCAGCAGACATCAGGTGATTGGCACAGCAGCGGAATGCAAGGCTCAAATTCGGCAATGCGGGTGTTGCGCCTTAGCCATGGGACCGATTGGGGTCACAAAGGACGAGCCTGTGGCGGTGCGCCAGACCGGCTAGACTTTCAAAAGCTACACTGTTCCGCAATATCTTCGATGGCTCGACGCGAGACCGTGCCATCGTTACGTTCTCAGCGAACGGGTCGTGAGGACCGCTTCGCCGCAAACGACGAAGGGGCTGGCAGGACCACGCAAACCGCAAAACGATCAGTCCGCACGCCCATCAGCGCGGTCCGCTTCGGCAATGGCAAACAATTCGGCTACGGCTGCGAAGTTGCGAAACTCGGGTAGGCAGATCAGATATTGCCCGGCGTCGAAGTTGCCGCCCACCAACCGGCAGACGTCGACCTGCTGGTCCGGTTCGACCTCGCCTTCCAGGGCGACGCCCAGCCCAATGCCCGCAGCTGTGGCCGCAAATGCTGCATCCCAAGATCCAACCTCAAGTGCGCCCAATACGGCGGTTCCGGCCCTGTTCGCCTCGGATTCAAAAATCTGGCGGGTATGTGAGCCGCGATTCCACAACACCATTGGGACGCCAGCCAACTTCCTCAAATTCAGTTCCCCATTTCTGCAAAGCGGATGCCCCTTGCGACCGTAGATGACAAAGCCACGGCGCGAGATTTGCAGGCTTGCGTAGCGGGGATCGGCATCGCGCCATGTCACGGCTGCCACGTCGAGTGCGCCACTATCAATGGCGGCAATCAGTTCATCCGACGAGGCACTGCGCGCCCGCAGCGCCACCGAGGGGTGCAACTCCACGAACCGGCGCATGATTGGCATGATGATCCGGTGCGCACTGAAGCCGAGCGATAGCGAACCAATCGCCAGCGATGCCGTTCCCGTGATCTGACGCTCCAGATCTTCGATGCCGCTGAGCGCCACCCGGATGCGCGCCAGGATCGCGCCCGCCCCTGGTGCCACGGCAACGGTGCCGCCGGACCGGATGAACAGTCTCTGGCTGCATAGGTCTTCAACGGCGCGCACTTGGGTTGAGACCGCTGGCTGGCTGATCCCTAAATCGTCGGCAGCGCGCGTAAAGCTGCCAAGCCGTGCAACGGCCTCGACTGCGCGGATCTGTGCAATCGTGAGTTGGCTCATGGTTTGCGGGCGAGCCACTCAAGGGCCAACCTTGTCATTGGCATCAGGGCGTTTCGCCGCGCGCAAGGCGACCCTCGATCCGATCGACGATGGCCATCAAATCGGCTGCGCTGTCGATCACGTAGTGGGCTCCACTCCGCTCTAAGTGGCGGGCGGCGCGATCTCGGTGTTGTGCGACCTGCTGGGGCGAGAGGGCTGCGAGTTCGTCGCGCGAAAGTCCGACCGAATTGCCCGAAAGCGTAACGCCGACGGTCCAGCATCCGGCCGCCAGCCCCTCTGCGATGCCCACATCGGTATCGTCAACTTTGATAACGGAGGAGGCTGGCCCGACGTTCAGGTCAAGAAAGCACTTGTACATCATCATTGGCCCAGGACGCCCTGACGCAAGATCGCCCGCGCAGACCAGATTGTCTGCGGCGAGGCCCGCAGCGGCTACCGCTGGCAGCAAACGCTCCATGATGTCGCGCGTGTAGCCTGTGGTAGAGCCGATCTTGATTGCGCGTGCCCGCAACGCGGCGATGGTGTCGAGGACGCCTGGAATGACATCGGCATAGTCGGTCACCACGGTAGCATTCAACGGCACAAAAATTTCGTAGATTTTGTCGACGTCGCGGTCGGTTGGCGTGGAGCCGTGCGCCGACTTCCATCGTTCGGCAATAGCTGCATTGGTCAGCAGGGATTTGATGTGGTCCCACTTGGGCAACCCCATCGGGACGCGCGCTTCGGCGACGCTGATCGGCACGTTGAATTGCGAAAATACTTGGACGAACGCGCCCATCGGCGCCCGCGAGCCATGATCGACCATGGTGCCGGCCCAATCGAAAACGACGGCTTTGATTGTCATGGCTATGCTCCTGGAATGGGGGCTGAGAACAGGTCGCCGATAACCTCTTCGCCGATGGCAAACGAGGTCGACGCGCCGGTGCCGCTTGTGATCATGACAATGCGAACGCTGTCTGACGGCTTATCAATCAGCATCAGACGTTCGCTGCTTGACGCGTAGGTGCCGGTCCAGCGGTGCGTGACGATGCGCCCGGGAAGATTGAGCACGGCATCGAATTCATCGAGGATCAGATCGTCGACCGCCGAGGGGGCGAAGGGATCGACCGTTTCGCCGTAATGGTGACTGTCGCCAACGACGAGCGAGCCGTCGGCTGATTGCACGACGATTAGATGGATGCCGTTTGCCAGGTGTTCGCCCTGCTCAGCGGCAAGTCTTGCCTTCAGCGCTTTGGCCTCGGGCAGTTCGGCATAGCCCAGATAACGGACGAGGCCGAGATCGGACATCACCGCTGCCCCCAGCGGGGCTGGAACCGCTGCTGGCTGCAAGCGCATCATGTGGAGCTTGCAGGTCGTCAGACCGAAGGCTGCAATGCGTTCTGGAAACAAGGTCTGGAAATCATGGCCGGGACAGACAACGGCACATTCGGCATAGACCGTTCCGCGCGTCGTTTCGATTGTCGGTGGCGCCACGTTCTTGACCAGTGTCGACCGCATGAAATCGACGCCGTGTTCTGCTTCCAGCCAGGCAGCCAACCGGGGCAACGCGTCGCGGCTTTCGACCCGCAATTCATGCGGCGACCATAGCCCGCCAACGATGTTATCGCGCCGTAATGCTGGAATCTTTTCAACCGCGTCATCTGAGTTGAGAAGCCGACAATCGCGGCCCATGTCGGTCTGGGCGAACGCTTCGAGCACTTGGTAGGCTTCGGGTCGGCGGGCTGCCACACACAATCCGGCATGTTCAACCGCGATCCCGGCTTGAGGGGCAACCTGTGCCCACACATCCCGCGACCGCTTTGCGCGGTGCCAGCAATCGCCCGACTGCTGGCCCGTCACAGTTACAAAGCCGAAGTTGCGAATAGATGCGCCGTTGGCTGCCGCATCGCGTTCAATCACAATGACGCGTTTGCCCAATTTTGCCGCCGCCAACGCATGGGCAAGCCCCGCAATGCCCGAACCGATTACCGCTAGGTCGTACGTCTTTCGTGCGCTCATAGACTGTCGTTACCTTCGTTTTATTGTAGCGATCGTGTTGGCGTCGCCGTTATCAGCGCACTCGCCACGCCTGGGTTCGCATCAATACGCCTTTGGCTAGAAGCGTATAGGCAGTACGAACGATTGTTGCGGCAAAGAAGATCGTCATGGCCATCGCAGCAGCAGGCGCGACGTCGCCCGCGTCATCCATATTCAGCACGGCGATCGACGCTAGCGTCGTGTCGGGAGAATAGAGGAACACGACGGCGGAGACTGTCGTCAAAGCGTTGACGAAAAGGTACATGCAGATGTCGAGCAATGCCGGCAGGCAGACCGGTAAAGTCACCATAAAAAATGTGCGATAAAACGGCACCTTCAGGGAGGCCGATACAGTCTCTATTTCCCGGTCAAGCTGTTTCAATGCGGTGACTGCGGTCAGATGCGAGACCGAATAGAAGTGGGCAATCGAGCAGACAACGAGAATGGTCATCGTACCGTAAATGGCGCTTGCCGGGTTGGACGGTGCGTTGAAAAAGAAGATGTAGCCGAGGCCTAGCACGATTCCTGGGACTGCGAGCGGGAGCAGGGCCAGCAACTGGAAAACAAACCGGCCGGACTCAAACCCTTTGGTTTTTTCGACCAGATAAGCGCCCGTAAAGATCAAGATGCTGCCGAAAACCGCTGTCAGTCCAGCCATCTTCAAGGAATTGTAGAAGCTGCCCCAGCCGCCGCCGTCCATATTGTTAAAGTCGTAATTCTTGAACGATGGCGTCAGGTTGTAAGGCCAAAGAGTGGCAAGCGAGGCAAAGAAGGCCATGCCGATGATTAGGAGCACTGCGGCGGCCATAAGGCTGCAGGCAATGAAACACGTCGTGTCAATCAGCGCATTGGGCTTGGGCTGGTAGGGGATCGCGCGCGATGAGAGTGCTGTCGACTGGAAGCGCTGAACATATTGATCGACCACGAACGAAAGGACGGCCGGGAGCAGCAGGATCAGTCCGACGACCGCCCCCATCCTGAAGTTCTGCTGGCCGATCACCTGCTTATAGACATCTGTCGCCAGAACATTGTACTGGCCGCCAATCACTTTGGGGACGCCGAAGTCGGTCACGACTAAAGTGAAAACGACAAAGATGGCACTGATCAGCCCGTAGCGTGCGCCGGGTACGGTGACCGTCCAGAACGTGCGCCAGTTGCTGGCTTTGAGAGCTTCGGCTGCCTCGTAGAGGCGGCCATCGGAGGTCGACAGCGCCGTGATCAAGATGATGAGGGCGTGCGGGAAGGTCCAGAACACTTCGCCGATGATGATCCCGATCGGACCGTAGATCGACGCCCCAAACAACAGGTCCTTCGCGATGCCCTGGTTGCCGAATAGATAAACCAGACTGATGGCTGGCAGCAGCGATGGGGCCAGCAAGGGGATTTGCGAAATCAACTTGAAGGTGCCGCGTCCGGGCATGCACGTCCGGGTCAAGCCATAGGCGAACACGAATGCAAAGAATACGCAGATGACGGTGCTCACCAGCGCGATATAGAGGCTGTTGCCGATTGATGCCGTCAATGCAGGATTGGCGAAGAACTGAGCAAAGTTGGCGAGCCCGACAAACTCGCCATTGGGTCCTTCCACGCTCTTGCGCAGCAACGCGCCCAGAGGCAAGGCGACCGTTGCGAGCAGCCACAAGATCCAGACGACCAGCAGTGTGCGCATTAAAATGTCGTCGCGGCTCATCTGCTGGCGGACGCGTGGCGCAATCGTCACATCCGCCCCTGGGGGGCCGTTCGACGTCGCATGATCTGCTATGCCCGCCATGGTCTAACCTCTCGGCTTGTGGTGTCGATTAGGCTTTTCGCGTCTGCTCGCTGGGCTGTCATTTTGGGGCTGGGAAAACACGCAAGCGGTCTGCCGGAAGGGTCGCCTTGATCCGCGCGCCTGGCTTGATGCCAAGATCCCGGACCGCGTTCATCGAGAAATCTGCGGACAGATTGAGGTGAGAATTCGCGACGTGAAGCGTCGTCGAGAAGTGATTGCCCATGAACTCCATGACGCCGACGTCGACGTCGAAGGTGTTCACGCTGCCGTTCGTATCGCGGACCGTGACATCTTCGGGCCGGAGGCAAATCGTGACCGGCGTGCCGGGGGCGTAGGTGAGTTCGGTTGCGAAAGTCAAGTGCGCGCCGAGGCAATCGGCGGAAGATGCGTCGCGCAATTGCCCTTGGATGAAATTCATGCGGCCAACAAAGTCGGCGACGAACGGGGAGGCCGGTTTGCGGTACACGTCGTCGGGCGTGCCGATCTGTTCGATATGGCCCTTGCTCATGACCACGATGCGGTCCGACATCGTCAGCGCTTCTTCCTGGTCGTGCGTCACCATGATGGTGGTGATGCCGAGCCGCTTCTGAAGATCGCGGATTTCGCCGCGCAGGCGCGCGCGCACCCGAGCGTCGAGTGCGGATAGGGGTTCGTCGAGCAGCAGGAGGCCGGGCGACAGGGCGAGCGCGCGGGCGAGTGAAACCCGCTGCTGCTGACCACCCGACAGTTGCGAGGGGTACTTGTTGGCCTGATCGGCGAGGCCGACCATCGCTAAAAGTTCATCGACGCGGGCTGCGATTTCGTTGCGGGATTTGCCAGCGGAGACGAGGCCGTAACCGACGTTGTCTTTGATTTTGAGGTTAGGGAACAGCGCGTAGCTTTGGAAGACAATGCCGAAATCGCGTTCGCTGACAGGCAGGTTTGAAATATCCCGGCCCGCCTGTTGGATGCGTCCGCTGGTTTGCACGTCAAGCCCCGAGATGGCGCGCAACAACGTAGTCTTGCCGCAGCCCGAGGGACCAAGAAACGAGACGAACTCGCCCTTGTGAATATCGAGATCAATGTTTTCGATGGCCGTGAAGGATCCAAAGCGTTTGGTCACGCCGCGGATCACGAGGTAAGGCTCTGGTGTCCGCTCAGCGTTTGTCGGCGTGTCCATGAGGTCCTCGCTAATGTCGAGACAATTGATGGCGGATTGCAGCGCAGAAGAGCGTGGACGGGCGGGCCGATCAAAACCGGCCCACCCGCGAGATTGATAGCCAAGGCTTACTTCTTCGCTTCGGACTTCACGTCGTAGCGTTTGGTCCACTCGGCGAGGATCTTCTCGCGGTTGGCGGCAGCCCACACGAAGTCGTTCTTGGCCAGCATGGCTTCGACGTCACCCTTGATGAACTCAAGTTTGGACTGGATGCCCGGCAAAGCGACGATCGCGAAGTTTGCCGCGTACAGCTTGTTGGCCTCTTCGGTGACCGACCAGTCGATCAGCTTCTTGGCGGCGTCGGCCTGCTTGGTCGTGGCCATGATGGCCGAGGCTTCCATGTCCCAGCCTAGGCCTTCTTTCGGGAGGATGGCTTCGATCGGCGCGCCTTCCTTTTTCGACTTATTGGCGCGATATTCAAACGAGATGCCAACCGTGAACTCGCCAGCAGCGGCCTGTTTGCAAGGCTTGGAACCCGAGTGGGTGTAAGCTGCAATGTTCTGGTGGAGGCCGTCCATGTACTTCCAGCCAGCTTCTTCGCCCATCATCTGCAGCCAGCCCGAAACCATCAGGAAGCCCGTACCCGAAGACGCCGGGTTTGGCATCACGATCTGGCCTTTGTATTCTGGCTTGGTCAGGTCGGCCCACGAGGTGGGAGCCGCGATCGTGCGCTTACCGCCTTCAACGGTGTTGAAGCAGATTGCCGACGACCAGACGTCCATGCCAACCCACTTGGGCGGGTTTGCTGGATCGCGCATTGTTGGCTTGATTTTGTCGAGGCCGGTTGGGGCATACGCTTGCAGCATACCTTCCTTGTCGAGGAGCATCAGCGAGGTGGCAGCAAGGCCCATGACAACGTCGGCCTGAGGGTTTGCCTTTTCAGCCAACAACTTGGCTGTCACGACGCCGGTGGAATCGCGCACCCACTTGATCTTGATGCCAGGATTCGCCTTTGCGAATGCTTCTTCGTAGGCCTTGATCTGGTCGGACTCGAGTGCCGTGTAAACCGTCAGATCCTGCGCGTTCGCGGCACCAGCCGTCAAGGCCAGGACTGCTGCTAAACTCATGATGCGCTTCAACATGCTTCACCTCGTTGTTTCGACGATTTCCCTGAAATTGCGCAGGCCAGGCAAGCGCTGGAGTTACCGCGACGCTGCCGCTCGAACAGCCAGGCCAATGCGAAATTTCATTTCAGACTACGGCGTTGTGGATGTAGCAATGGCATATGACAGTCCAATGAATGCTAATTCGGCATTAGAATTTCATATGTTGCATCTATGTTTAATATGCCTCTTGCTTCGTCATCCAAACTGCGTGACGAGTTGGAATTGCTGGTGGCGTCAGACCAGTTCATGTGATTATTCCGGCCGGTCATTCCGGATCGGTTGAAAGGCTTTGAGATGACCACAGACGAGATTTTTGAGTTGATGCGCACCCGTGGCTGTGGACGCTATGGTCTGTCTGCGGTCAATCAGCTTGAGCACGCACTGCAATCGGCAGCGCTCGCCCAACAGCGCCAGCTTGGAGATACGTTCGTCATTGCAGCCTTGTTGCACGACTCGGGTCATTTGCTGACGGGCGAAGATGCCGATTTGGCCAGCCAGGGGATCGACGACCGACACGAAGAAACCAGTGCGCGCTTGCTGGAAAATTTGTACGGACCAGCCGTTGCCGAGCCGGTGCGGTTACATGTGGCTGCCAAACGTTATCTTTGCGGTGCCGACCCCAGTTACTTCGACAAGCTGTCGGAGGATTCGCGCCAGTCGCTTGCACTCCAAGGCGGGCCGATGTCTGCTGACGAGATCGCGGAATTCGACCGTCTGGAGTATCGTGCCGCAGCACTCGCCCTGCGCCTGATCGATGACGAAGCCAAAGTCGCGGGGCTCCAAACTCCGGGACTTGAGGCCTATCGCTCGATGGCCAAGGGGATCGAGCAGTCGCTCCACAAGCGGTCGCCGGACGCTTGATCTGCAAATCATTGAGGCGACGGGCGCTTTTGTGTCGTGGCTGCGGATCGGCGTGCAATTTTTGCCATGCGTCGTCGAGCTTATTGTCTGCCATCACGATGCGCGGCACGTTGTCTGCGCGGGGGGCGGTAAAGACCAGGCGACACGGTGTTGGTGACCACGACGCCCGCGCCCTTGCTCAGTTATTAAAGTAGCTCTCGAGTATGGAGAGATGTTCGCTATAGCGCCGGTCGATACACTGAACATCGGCTTCGCAGCCGTTGCGTCGGCTGCGCCAGCGCTGCGTCTCTTTTTCGATCTCCGCGCGCTTGCGTGGGCTGTCGTTCAGCGCACGCCCATAGGCGACCTTGAGGGTTTCAGTCATCCGCCACATCGCTGGGTTGCCGCAGATCGTCTGCTCGGTGATCGACTGGGCCCGCTCGCACCAGGTCGGCCGCGTGCCCTGGCCGCCGGCAGATGAGCCGCTGTTGGTGTTGGCTTGTTTAGGCTTAGGTTCGTTCGACGTCGCCGTCAGACGCACAACGGAGCCGCCCTGCGTCGGCATCACGATTTCGATGCAATCGCCCGGCCCGTTGGTGATCATCCACGGATGGCCGACGAACGTTTTTTGAGTTCTCGACTGGCCAGGAGCGAGGTTGCCGTAGTCCTTGGGATGCCCGTCGTAGCCGAGCCACAGGAGACCCCGCTGGGCATTCGAGGCGTTGACGAATGTGATGGTGGTCGGGCTCCCGGAATTGACCGACTTCAGCTTGAAGAGCTGCTTGCAGCTGCCATCGGCGGCTTGCGCGGCACCTGTCAACAGGAGAAAGCACGCCGCAGCCAGCAGGGCGAGGTTGCGGCGGACCAAGTAAAGATGCATCGAACGCTGTCCTTCGTTTCCAGGATGATTGCAGCCGTCGTTCCCTAAGTCGCCTTAGGATCGGGTCACGCTAAACCGCCAGCCGTGCGTCTGCAATACCCGGGCAGTTTCGAACGCGCCCGCAACCGCTGTCGCATCGTGATCCGGGGCGTTTGGAACCGACGCGGTGGCCCTTAGTGGCGCTCGAATTATCGTTCCCGACGCACCCGGGCAGCGCGCCGCTGTGCGTAACGTCTGGCCGAACTTGGTACGGGTCGGGGCGCATCAGACAGCGACGTTGCGATGCAGGAACCGCCGAGGTGGATCGAGGTCGTCATTTTGGACTCAGCCGCGCTGGGAGTAATCAGGAGGTAAGGATGTAATGAAGATAAGAGGTTAGAGCGTTCTGGCAACACGGAAGCCGAAAAGGAGGTTGCGGCAGCCCGGACGGTCGCTGCCGCGGTCGGCCGAGCGGAGAATCCGTGGAATGCCGTACCACGCACCGCCGCGCAGAACCCGGGAAGACATATCGCCTTTGGTCCATGGCGAGCCATCGTCGGGCGCCCCACGATAGCTTGAGTTCCAGCAATCTTCGCACCACTCCCAGACGTTGCCATGCACCTGGTAGAGACCCCATGGGTTGGGCTCAAAACTGTCAACCGGGACCGTGCACTTGCGGTACTCGCCCTCCGTTCCTGTGCCGTAAACGAAATCGCCGTTATAATTCGCCTGAGCGGTTGAAATCGAGGCTCCCCACCAGAACGGAGTCGTTGATCCAGCCCGCGCTGCATATTCCCATTCTGCCTCCGACAACAGCCGATAGGAATGTCCGGTTTTCTGCGACAGCCAAATGGCATAGGCCTTGGCGTCCTCCCAGTTGACGCCCACCACGGGATTCCGCGCCGACTGCGCAAAACCAGGGTTACGGAACGAGCGATTTTCACGCTCCTTCCAATCATCGTTTTCGAACGTCCACATCTTGTCTGGCATTTGATGGCCGGTTGCCTCGACGAAGGCAGTGAACTCGCCAACCGTGACGGCGAACCGGCCAACGGCAAAGGGCTTGGCCAAGCGGACTCCATGCTGCGGGCCTTCGCGGCCGTCATCCCACCGACCGATTTCATCAGTTGGGGAGCCCATCAAAAACTCCCCAGCCGGGATCACGACCATCTCCGGCCCCTCGGGTAGGTCCTTGAACCATTCAGTCTTGCCGGAACCCGGAACAACCTGCTTACTCAGCTTATCTTTCAGTAGACCAACGATTGTCGAGATGCTGCCCAGCACGGACTGTCTCGACACCTCAGGCGCACCGGCCGAAGCGCCCGCCTGGGGAACTGCTCCACCGTCCAGGTGCCGTTTCAGAAATTCCACCAGCACAGATGAATCAGGAGCGAACGTCTGTGCCCGAACCCAGATGGCATTGCGCCGCGCAAGCGGTTTCAAATCATCAGGCAGACGTGCCTCGGGCAGCGGCAACGCACCATCGATCAAGACCGGAATGACACGTACGCCGCGCTTCAACGCTTCCGAGATTTCGATCCGCACGAAATCGTTGTGCTCGCCAAGCCGCCGCTCCAGCATATCGAGCCAGTTCGGGCCGATCACAGCGAGAAGCACTCTGCAGCCGCCAACCTTGCTACCCAAAACTTCGACAAAGTCTTCGCCCGGCTCAATTGTGACGGTATCAAAAAACACGCGCCGGACGCCGAACTCGCTGGCCAGCCGGTCATTGATGCGACCCGCCGACCATTGGCTGTCGTCGCGCCTGTAGCTCACGAAAATGTCGGCCATGAAATTCCCGTCGTGTGACGTTCAATGATCAGTCGTGTGACGTTCAATGATCAAATGTCGCGAAACCGAGTTCTATCTTTTGACTGCTCCCTACGGAAGGGGCGAATAGCCCTCAATCCTCCCCTGGCCACGGCTCAAACCGCGGGATTCTGGCGGCCGGCGTGCTTAGTGGAGGCTGGACGAGGCGCTGCCGCAGCACTTTTTGAACTTCTGGCCCGATCCGCATGGGCACGGGTCGTTGCGTCCGACCTTGGTGGTGCGCACAGGCGTGAAAAGCGGGGAGGCCGGTCGCGGCAGTCCGCGCTTTGGGTTGCGCCAGTAGGCGTCGATCATCTGCAACGTCACCGGCAAATTCTCGACGACGGTGTTGCGCATTTCGACTGTGAACTGCGCGTAGAATTCTTCTGGCGCGTCGCCGGAGAGGGCGAGCATCGGCAACAAGAGTTGATCGGCCCGCCGGTCGGCAAAGATCGGTTCCCAGGCCTCGGGGCGAATATCGATTGCGGTCGTAAATCCGGTCGCCCAATCGGCGGCCGGTTCGCTGATGCCGAAGTGTTCGGTGATCGGCAGATGTTCGGCATGGGCCGCGCGACGGGCTGCAATCGCGTTCCAATGCTTCATCAACAAGGTGGTGACATGCTGCGCCTGTTCGGTGCTGTCCCAGATGGGACCTTCGCCGTCCTCAGTTCCCCAGACAACCGGCAGGTACTGCGATGGCGGCACGAGGACGGGGCCGATCACCAAAGCGGTGAAAAAACCGTCCAGCATTTCAAACGGCATCGTTGTTTCGGGGACCTGGCGGCTGACCAAAAAGCCCTCCAGCCAATCGCATTCGTCGCGCGTCAGGCGGATGGCTTTGGCCGGGTCGGTATCATCGTTCGCCGCAGCCTCGTTGCCGGTGCCCTCGGCTGCGCGTGCCGCATCCCATTCAGCCATCATGGTTGCACGCCGCTCGATCCAAGCGACAGCCTCGACGGGATCGTCGATCGGCTGGATATGCTTGACGTCGAAAATACCGGGGTCGCCTGGATTGTTTGCTGCGCGGTGCAACTCGTCGATCTGGGTTGTGCGCTCGGCGTCGCCATGATGATTGTAGACCGGCTTTTCCCAAACCCGGCGCAGTGCTGGCTCGAACTCGGCCAGTCCGAGATTCACGACGGCCTCCTCCCAACCCCACCACGCCATGTCCGTATCGTCAGCCCATCCGTCCCGCTCGATGCGGGCCAGAAAAGCACCTGTGCGTTCCTTGGGGATGCGGCCGTCGAAGGTCAATCTGGCGAGGACGTCGAACAGCGCCCATCGCACGTCGGCATCCAAATCGGCCTGTTCGATCATGGCGAACAAGATGTCGGAGTCCTGGTCCCACGAACTCAGCAACAGGCGCGCAAGGCCGGTCGAAATGTAATCTGGAAACAACCGGTCAATGTCTTCGCTGGGCTGGCGGGCGATGGCCATCACGTGCTCACACAGGCCCGGTTGGCGAGCGGCTGCCAAGATTTGCAGGCCGTAGAACAGGAAATTGTTGTCGCTCGGCAAAAGATAGGTGCCTTGGCAGAACCTTTTGCAAATCTCGACTACGGCGGGTGCCAATTCGCCAGCATGCGCCATGCCAGCGGCGAGTGCCGCCGTTGGAACACCGTCCGATGCCCTCAAGGCCGCTTTGATCTCGTCGACTGTCATGACGGGACTGTAGATTGAAATTTTGCTTCTTGCGAGCCAGCGACGCGCGTCGTTCATAGCAATGAGTTGCCCGCGATCCAACCCTCACAACGGTGTGGACTGACGCAAGCGAGCGGCAAGTCAATGACGGGACGGGGGCACGACCGAAAGCTCTGCGATAGCGGCAGTGCATTGCCGGTCGCGGCACGCAACGGGAACGCGGATACGGATACGGATACGATAGACCGTAGACCGACCGTTGTGGCGTGAAGCGTCTAACGTCGAAAAGGCCAGCAAAAGACAGGAGTGTTAAGCTGCCATGGGCAGGCTCACGACGAGCCGGGCACCGCCGGTTGGTGAGGCGTCAATCCAAATGTGGCCATCGTGAGTGCTGCAGATCTGTTTGGCGATTGCGAGCCCGAGACCGCTGCCGCCGGTTGTCGAACTGCGCGATGGGTCGAGCCGGTAGAACGGTTCGAAAACTGCAGAACGTTCTGACACCGGGATGCCGGGACCATCGTCGTCGATGACCACCACCACGCGTTCAGGCGTGCTCTGGAAACTGACGCGGGCGGTGCCGGCATGGCGCAGAGCGTTGTCGATGAGATTGTTGAACAAGCGCTGCAACGCGACGCGATCTCCTTCAACCTGCGAAGGGGCGAGCCGAGACGGCGCAACATACGAAATTCGGTCATCGGTGCGATCGACAATGTCTCCAGACAGCAAGGCAGCAAGATCGATACGTTCGCGCTTGTCCAGTGATGCGCCGCTTTTGGCGATGGTCAGCGCGTCGTCGATCAACGCCGACATGTCGTCCAGATCGCGAGTGGCTTTGTCGTATTGTTCGGGGTCGGCAATACCCTCGGCGCGCAGTCTCAGACGGGTGATGTAAGTCTTGAGATCATGACTGATGGCACCCAGCAAAATGGTGCGGCCTTTCACCAGCGCCGCGATCTGCGACTGCATCTCGTTGACGGCGGTCATGAGGGCCGCCACTTCGGGTGCGCCGCGCGGCTTCACTGGCTGAGGGGTTGCGCTGACGGCGAAGGACGATACGGACGCTGCCAGGTCCCGCAATGGCTTGGCTTCGCGCGCAATGGCAACGAGAGCCGCAATCCCAACAAGCGCCCCGATCGCCCCGATGAAAAAGCCCGGCGGAATTCCAAAAACTGCGGGACTGATTTCGACGCGTGTTTCGAATACGATCCAATTGCCGTCGCTGAGTGAAACGGCGATTTTGAGCGGAGCGCGCGAATACGATTGCAACCGGCCCAGGTTGACCCGCCACGGAACCGGTTCGCTTTTCGGTTCAATGAATGCCAGCACCTCGTGTTTGCCCACTGAATAGAGAAATTGGGAAACGATCCATTCGACATTGGGAAGGCGCTGATCTGCAACTTCGCCTTTTGGGCGGCTGGTCTGGAATGTCGCCACCACGGTCTCGGAGTTGATGGCCTTCAAGACCAACTCGCGTTGGCGGACATCGGCACGATCGAAGAGTTCGATGACGGCAGCTGCTCGTTCCGGCAGAAGTGTCCAACCGTCTCCGTCCGCCGTTTGCCGGTTGAGCAGGTAGCCGATCAGCGCATTTGCGGCGACAACGACGAATACGGCCAGCAGCAGGATTGCCATCAGGCGGCCAGCAAATCCCAGACGACCAAACACTGCTCAACACTCCTTGACCGGACAGCTCAACATGTATCCGGCATTGCGGATCGTCTTGATCAACGGCTCGCTATCACCGGATTGTTCTGGTGGTTCCAGTTTCTTGCGCAGGCGGCTCAGTTGAACGTCGATCGTGCGATCCAGTGCGTCGCTGCGACGACCGCGGGTCCAATCCATGAGTTGATCGCGTGACAGCACGCGCGAGGGATGGGTCACGAAACATTCCAGCAGATCGTATTCGGCGCTGGTCAGGTCGAGCGGTTTTCCATCGCGAGCAACGCTGCGCGCGTTAAGATCGACGATGAGATCTGCCACTGCGAGCTTAGAAGTTGCCACGCCCTGCGGTTCATTCCGGCGCAAAATGGCGCGAATGCGGGCCACGAGTTCACGCGGATTGAAGGGCTTGGGCAGGTAATCATCGGCACCCATTTCGAGACCGACGATGCGGTCGATGTCGTCGCCTTTGGCCGTCAGCATCAAGATCGGCACGCGGGAGGCGGCCCGCACACGGCGACAGATCGAAAGCCCGTCTTCGCCCGGCAGCATGAGATCGAGCACGATCAGATCGGGTTCGCCCATCGTCGAACGGAAACGGTCAAGTGCTGCGCCGCCATCGCCCGTGTCTACGCGGAAATCCTGCTTGGCGAGGTAATCGCACAAGAGCGTGCGAATTTCCGGGTCATCTTCGATGATCAGTATGCGGGGGCGCGGGTCCATGGCTGCAGACTATCGCGGCTACCGTTGCAAGCAAGCTGGCATTCCGCCGTGATACAAAACGTAACATTGGGGCCGTTGCGTGAAACATCCCGGCAAACTGCCGGCCCCATTCTCCTGGTCAGACGCCAACCGCGGCGTCGCTTTGAAACAGGAGTTCACCTAATGAAAAACTTCATCGCCCCCTTGGCTGTCGCGATTTTGATGACGGCCAGCGCCACCAGCGCGGACGCCTATAGCCGCTCTTCAAGTACGACGGGGTCTGGCGGCCGGACAGCCAGCAGCAGCGGCTCTGGTTCGTGCTCGGGCGGCACGTGCAGTTCAACTCAGACGGCCAAAGGCCCGCGCGGCAACTCGGTTTCCCGCAACGGCAATACGTCGTGTTCGGGCGGCACGTGCAGTGGCAAAGCAACCTACACCGGATCTAGCGGACGCTCTGCAACACGCTCGCGCAGCTTGAGCCGTTGAACGGCGCCACGCGCGCTCAGCTGGGACAAGGTCGGTGGGGTATCCGCCGACCACTCCGCGCGAGCGGCAGAATTCGCTTTTCTCAATCATTCATGACCAGAATCGGAAACCGATCATGACTTTACGCTTCAAAGCATTGGCAGGTGTTTGCATCGCAGGATTCCTTTCTGGCGCGGTCCAGGCCCAAGGTTTGCCATCTGAAGTCAACAATCCAGCCGTCCAGTCTGCGATCGCTGCTTGCCGTGGCGATATCAGCAAACTCTGCCCCAGCGTCGTTCCCGGTGGTGGCCGGATTTTGCGCTGTCTGGCTGCAAACCAGGACAGCGTCTCGCAGGTGTGCCGCGATGCGATTCTGACGGCCAAGACCGCATTGGGTCGCTGATCCATTTGCACAAAGGGCTTCCCCATGATCGAGATTTCAAACCTAGTTGCGATGTTACCGCCAAACAGCCGCCTGATCGGCGCGTTTCTCGTGCTGACACTTGTGTTCATCGCTGCGGAAACGATCTATTCCCGGCTAGCGGGTCATCATGAGCACCATGATCTCAACGAGACTGCAGCCTCGGTCGGGGTTGCCTTTGGCGATATCGTCTCGCGGGTTTTCACCAGCGGATTAGTAGCGGTGCCGTTCCTCTGGCTTTACCAATACCGCCTGTTTGATATTCCGCTCGACACCGTCTGGAGCGTTCTGGCCTTGTTTCTAGGCGTCGAGTTTTTCTACTATTGGTTCCATCGCGCGTCTCATCGCGTGCGCTGGCTGTGGGCGACACACGCCGTCCACCATTCGGCAACGCATTTCAATCTGTCTGCTGCCATCCGGCTGGGATGGACTGGCCAATTGACCGGCGCTTTCGTCTTTTTTCTCCCGCTCGCGTGGGTCGGGTTTCACCCGATCGCTATCGGGCTCATGTTGTCGCTGGGTCTGCTCTACCAGTTCTTCTTACACACCGCTTATGACGTGCGGCTGGGACCGCTTGAATGGATTTTGAACACTCCGGCTCACCACAGGGTTCATCACGCTTCGAACGAACCCTGCCTCGACACAAACTACGGCTCAACGCTGATCGTATTCGACCGGATGTTTGGAACGTTCGCTCAAGCGCCCCCCGGCGAACCGCTGCGCTATGGTCTGAAGGGGTGCCACCCGAGCAACAACCCGTTCGAAATTGCATTTGGAGAATGGCGTCGGTTGCTTAAAGATGTCCGGGCCGCGCCAAATTTGGGTGCCCGCATCAAGGTGCTATTCGGCGCACCGTGAGACGAAACCGTTGTTCTACTTAGTGCGTTAGTCTGCCATGTCCGGGTTAGGGTCTTGGTTGTGTGAGAACGCTGCGGGACGGTTTGATGCCGATATTCACCGCCCGGGTCAGATTGTAGGCGAGCGCGTGCAACGCCATCCCGCTCGCGACGCGCGGCAGGGTCTTCATCAGGGAGTGCGTTGCGCCCATGCGCATCTTCAACGTGCCGAATGGATGCTCGACCGTCTCGCGGCGTCGGCGCATCGCGCTCGGGTCGGCGTCGAGCCGCCTCTGCACCGCTTCGAGAACATGTTCGTGCTCCGGCTTGGGTAGCGTCACCGAGTTCCCGACTTCCTGGCAGGCGAGGATCTCGGGACTGTTCCTCGAAAACGATCCGAAGTGGTTTGACGAACTCACCCTCGATCAGGCCCGCACTAAGGCCGAAGACATTCTTCGCTTGATCAAGCGAGGAGTTGACCCCAATGCGATTCAATCCGAAGAACAGCCTGCCGAGGGCTGGACCGTCGATATTCTCTTCGACGAGTATGCGGCCGACATGCGCAAGCGGGAGTGCGCTGAGCGAACAGTGATCGATACGCTTGCGCGACGAGATCGCTATTTGGCCAACTGGAAGCATAAGCCGCTGAGCAGCCTTACCCGCAGCATGGTACGCGCTAAGCATGTCGAGCTATCTGAGACGAAGGGAAAGGTCACGGCCAACCACGTCATGCGCGATTTTCGCGCCGCCTATACCTTGGCCCTTCGAGTTGTTGATAATCCCGACCTACTGCCCGACAATCCAGTTACAGCCGTGACTTTCAACAAGGAGCGCGCAAGCAACCGCGTCATCATGCCGGATGACCTACCGGACTGGTGGGAGAAGATCCAGGCGCTCCCAAATCCCCTCCGGCGCGCGATGCATGAACTTGGCATACTGTCGGGTTTGCGCCCCAGTTCGCTCGTTTCGCTGCGACGAGAGTGGGTGCAACTGGCTGATCACACGATCCGCATTCCAAAAATGAAATCAGGTCGTCGGTTCGACCTCCCACTGTCGCCGCCCATGATCGAGGTCGTGAAACGCGCACTCGCGATGGGCGACGTTTTGTACCCAGGATCACCGTGGCTATTTCCGACCCGGTCGACAAAGGACGGTCGCTCCGTCATATGCACCCAAGTCTGGCGAGAAAAGACATTACCCAGCGAGACCGGCCACATTTTGCGTCACACGTACCGAACGATCGCGCAGCGCATCAACGTGGACAAGATTGAAGCGCGGCTTTTACTAGACCACACCGTGCCGGGCATCGACGGTGTCTACATCCACGAGGCCGCGCTGTTTGACCGATTGCTTGTTGCGCAGGGACAAATGTCGGTGGCCATCATGGCCCTTTTAGAGCCTAAAAAATGATCAACGAGGATCGAAGCTCAATTTAGGTTCGCGAGATTTTCTGCTGAGGCACATGAACCAATGTGCGTTCAGGCACTCGGAGTGGTACGCGAGCCGCGTTTGCTGGCCTCGTTTGTGCAACACATTGATGCTCAGCCTCATGATCGAAAACCAGCCGCACGGCCCGCGCGCGAACCTCAGGCGAAAACTTGTTAGTTGTCTTTGCTGTGCACGCTTTCACGTAGCGCTCGCACTCGGGGACGCCGCCAGCACAATGATCTCGTCGTGGTGGCCGGAGTTAGTGTGCTTCAGGCAGGAACGTGCCCGGGTCCGGCCCCCCGGCGCCTTGACCCGGCTGCCCTCGGCATCGCTAGCCCCGGCTCGCCATGCAGCGCGGACGTCGTTCGGCGTCCTTGGTCAAGGCTGAGTTCATCGTCGCCGATCTGCTGCACGACGTCACCAGCGCTTTGTTAACGGCGGCGTTCGCTTCCCGTCGACATCCAGTTGCTTTTTACGCGCGGGCTGCGAGGCGGCTGCTTTGCTTTAGCGTCCAAAAGGGCTTCGACGCTGGCAACAAGGGAGTGAACCGTCGCCAAGGCTTCAGCTTCGTCATCATATCGGATTTGGACATCAAATTTGTCTTCGATGTCGAGGGAAATCATTTGGAGGTCCAGCTCATCGATTTCGAGTTCGCTCAGTGTTGTGGAGTCTTCGATGGTTGTTGTCGCTCCGCGAACGTAAGGCTTTAAGATGATGGCGATCTTCGCTGTTAAATCAAGCATGGCACTCTCTCTAGTGATGGGGGAAATCTGTCTTGCCATCACGTTAGCGTCCGTCCTAAACGCTCGCTGTTCCCTAAGAAACCACTGCCGACTTGTTTGATGAACGGGCAAACGGCTCAAGCGTCGTCTGAGGCTTGCCTAGCTCGCTCCACGTTTGCTGGGCCTTAAAGGTTTCCGGGTAATTCAAGACCGTTTTCATGATGTTGTAATTAAAATTCATCGCTGGAGAAAAGGCTCCAAGGAACCGTATTAGGGAAAGCGGGATCTTCAAGGTCAAGGACTACCGGATCGAGGGGCCCGGGCGGTACACGACCATGACGTTGGCGACGGGCGAGTTCAACCGCCGGTTCCTTCTCCACGTCTTGCCCAAAGGCCTCCAACGCATCCGCCGTTACGGCCTGCTCGCAAACACTGGCCGCGCAGAAAACCTCGCCCGGATGCGCGAACTGCTCTCCGTGGCCACACACGAGGAAGCCGAGAAAGCTGGCGACGACCAAACGGTCCCGAATGCACTCACCCAGCCGTGCCCCTGCTGCGGTGGCCGGATGTTCGTCGTCGAGACCTTCGACGGCGTTTGTCCGCCGCGCCATAGGCCATCACAGGGAGTGACGTTGTTCAGGATCGATACGTCATGACGCGTACGAACAGCGTCGGCCTAACTGCTGTCCATCCAGATCGCTGGTTCCTGACCGGCAACGGTAGCGCTTGTTCCGGCGTCCGTCACACGACGGTGCCGACGCCAAGCCGGGAGCTCGTAGCCCAGCATCAGACCTGTGAATCATCCCGCTTGGTCACCGGCGATGGCTGGCCGCACCGCCGTGCCGACCGCCCGCTCATCCCCATCAAGCCAACCCAAGACATCAAATCCCCATAGCGCCCGCTGCACCGGCAGCGCCAGACGGTTCGCGGGTTCCTTCCCTGGAGGGTTCCAGACGACGGCCCCCGAGCATCCGGCTATGTCCTGCGGGCCGTCGTCTGGAACCCTTCATGGTCCTCCCCCATGAAAGTGGTCCGAACCGATGTTATGGTTTTAGACCATTGGAGGACAAAGGATGCCGACGAAGAGACACAAGCCGGAAGAGGTTGTCGCGAAGCTGCGCTAGGTCGATGTTCTGCTCGGTCAGGGCAAGTCGGTCGCCGATGCGGTGCGCGCGATCGGGGTGACGCAAGTAACGTACGGGCGGCGGCGCCAGGAGTACGGTGGGCTTAAGCTGGAACAGGTCAAGCGAATGAAAGAGCTTGAGCAGGAGAACCAGCGGCTGCGGCGTGCTGTATCCGACCTGACGCTGGACAAGCTGATCTTAAAAGAGGCTGCCAAGGGAAACTTCTAAGCCCCGCACGCCGCCGCGCCGTGATCGAGCACGTGCGGCGTGAACTCCAGGTCTCCGAGCGTCGCGCGTGCGCGGCCCTCGGTCAACACCGCTCCACCCAACGCAAGGCACCTCAAGGGCGTGACGACGAAGCAGCTCTGACAGCCGACATCGTCGAGCTTGCCCGTCAGTATGGCCGCTAAGGCTACCGCAAAATAGCGTGAGTTTCGGCATGTCGAAGCGGCATTGGAGCTGTTCCTCAAAGCAAGCTGAAAAAAATCCAGCTCCAGACTGGGGGCCTGGAGCTGGAAAGCGCTCGGGGAAATCTGCTCCACCACGCGGCGATGGAGCGTTACGCACACCTGAATGGGGTAGCTCATCCCGGCGGACCGGCTCTGGGGGGAAGCGGTGCGGGTCAGCTCTATTAGCCATCGCACAGATGCATCTGGCTAGGCTCTGAAAATACCTAGTCGTGGATGCTCCCAAGGGTTGCCGCCCGTCCATCCAGCCAAGCCCCGCCACTGACGAAAAGAGGCGCGCGGTCTGAGTAGTTTCCGATCCTATCGGTTCGCCGGACGCAGCTTATCGTCGGCGGGTGCAATTCCTGCCGTGTTGAGCCATCCGCCTCCAATCGATCAAGGCCACCTGTGATGTCGAGAAACGATGCCGTCAGTTGGATGTGGCCAGAGGCGTGCGCGATGCTGGCACGGACCGAGCGGCTGCATCGCCAGTTCTTCCATCTCGTCGTGACACCCGCCCGGCAGACTGCCTGGGAGCCACCCGTCGACATGGTCGCGACAAGTTTAGCGGTCTGCGTCATCGTCGCAATGCCGGGCGTAGATCCCACGACGATCGGCGTTGAAATTAAAGGTGATCGGCTTGAAGTTGCCGGGACGCGGTCGTTTCCAGACAGCTTCAGCGGCGGTGCGATCCACCGCCTCGAACTCCCCTACGGCCGGTTTGAACGCACACTGGCTCTGCCGCCTGGGCTGTACGGTGACGTCAAGTCCGCAATGATCGACGGCTGCCTCCACGTCACCCTGACGAAGATCTAAAGAGCGAGGCATCACATGACACCTGACCAAACGCTGGCTGTGGCCCAGGCCCGCGATGGCGGCCCCGTGACAACAGAAGATCCTGTAGAAGTGGCGCAAGCCTCCGACCTGCTGACCATCCTTCCTGTGCGCGACATGGTGTTATTCCCAGGCATGGTTGTGCCGTTTGCGGTTGGCCGCGATGGGTCGATTGCCGCTGCACAGTTCGCCGCGCGCGGCGGACTGGAAATCGGCATCGTCATGCAGCGCGATTCAACGGTAGAGGACCCCTTACCGGCGGATCTTTACGCATTCGGTACGACGGCAACGATCTTGCGCTATGTCACGACGCCTGATGGCGTGCATCATCTCGTGTGCCAAGGCCTGAAACGATTTCAAATCGTCGACGTGGTGCAGGTTGCCCCGTTCATGCAAGCCCGCGTGCTGGCGATCAACGAGCCCGAGACGCAATCGCCACAGATTGAAGCGCGCTTCAGCTATCTGAAGCAAGTGGCGGGCGAAGCGCTCGAATTGATGCCGCAGGCACCGACCGAATTGGTTGAGTCGTTGCGCGCCATGAAATCTGCATCAGCGCTCACTGATCTTGCCGCATCGCACCTGGACGTGACGTCGGCAGAAAAACAGGACATTCTGGAAACCGTCGATATCAGCGCGCGGATGGACCGTGTCACCCTGCTCCTGGCGCAGCGCGTCGAAGTCTTGCGTCTCACACAAGAGATCGGCCGGCAGACACGGGCAGCACTCGACAAACGCCAGAGCGAGGTCATCCTTCGTGAGCAGATGGCGGCCATCCAGCGGCAATTGGGTGAAGACGGCGGACAAGCAGAGGCGATCTCCGGTTTGGCCGAGGCAATCACCAAAGCCGCCATGCCGCCTGAAGTCGAAGACAAGGCGCGCAAAGAGCTGCGCAGGCTGGAACGGATGCCTGAAGCGTCGCCCGAACATGGCATGATCCGCGCCTACCTCGACCGGCTGATCGAGCTGCCATGGTCGTTGCCAGAGGAAAAACCAATCGATCTAGCCAACGCGCGCCGCATCCTCGATGCCGACCACTATGGCTTGGAAAAAATCAAGAAGCGCATTGTCGAGTATCTCGCCGTTCGCAAGTTGGCGCCCAACGGTAAAGCCCCGATACTTTGCTTCGTCGGTCCGCCCGGCGTCGGCAAGACCTCATTGGGTCAGTCGATTGCACGGGCGATGAATCGCGAATTTGTCCGTGTGAGTTTGGGCGGCGTCCACGACGAAGCAGAAATCCGCGGACATCGCCGGACTTACATCGGTGCGTTGCCAGGCAATATCATTCAAGCCGTTCAAAAGGCAGGTACCCGCAATTGCGTCATGTTGCTCGACGAGATCGACAAGCTTGGCGGCGGCCGACAAGGCGACCCGTCCGCAGCACTCCTTGAGGTGCTGGATCCTGAACAAAACCATACGTTCCGCGACAACTATCTGGCCGTCCCGTTCGACCTCAGCGGTGTCGTCTTCATCGCGACCGCAAACCAGATTGAACCGGTTTCTGGCCCGTTGCGCGATCGAATGGAAATCATCCAGCTGACCGGGTACACCGAAGAAGAAAAGCTTGAAATCGCCAAGCGCTTTCTCGTCACCCGCCAGCTCAAGGCCAACGGATTGACCGCTACTCAGGCCGTCTTCGATGATGACGCCTTGCGTTTGATGATCCACAGCTACACCCGCGAATCCGGCGTTCGCAGCCTTGAGCGTGAGATCGGCAAATCGCTGCGCAATGCCGCGGTCCAGGTGGCGGAAGGATTGACCGAACCGGTGCTGATCACAGCTGCCAGTTTGCCGCCAATCCTGGGACAGCCGCGTTTCGAGAGCGAAGTTGCGCTGCAGATGTCGATGCCGGGGGTTGCGACCGGCCTTGCCTGGACCCCGTCCGGCGGCGATATTTTGTTCATCGAAGCCACCCGCACCCCAGGCTCTGGCCGTCTGATCCTAACGGGCCAACTCGGCGAAGTCATGCGCGAAAGCGCTCAGGCCGCACTCAGTCTCGTAAAGAACCAGGCGGCGCACCTTGGCATTGATGGACAGCTGTTTGAAAAGGGTGACATTCACATTCACGTTCCAGCAGGCGCCACACCGAAAGATGGACCAAGTGCTGGCGTTGCCATGTTCGTCACTTTGGTTTCGTTGCTGACCGGACGCCGGGTGCGCAGCGATGTCGCTATGACGGGCGAGATCAGTCTGCGCGGTCTCGTGCTCCCAGTTGGCGGGATCAAAGAAAAGATCATCGCGGCTGCTAGAGCAGGGATCACCCGCGTGCTGCTGCCTGCCCGCAACTGCCGCGACTTTGAAGACATCCCAGAAAGCGTCCGCAAGCAACTCGAATTCGTCTGGCTTGATCGTGTCGATCAAGCCATCGACGCGGCATTGCTCGGCGACAAAAAAGTGGTCGCGTTGCCAGCACCTGAAGGGTCCAAAGCGGCATAGCCAATGTTCCTGGAGCCGCTCCCTTTCGTTCAGCAACGGCGGATCGCGACTGAGTAGATTCCGATCCTGCCCTCGCGGGAATTGGCGTGGGAAAACCGCCCTCGAAGCGCCCCCGCCTCGGTTTAGACCGAGTGCCGCTAGCAGCAAAGAGATCCCCAATGAAAGCACTTGTCTATCAGGGCCCTGGTAAAAAGGTGCTGGAACAGCGGCCCAAGCCAGAAATCACGTTGCCTTCAGACGCCATCGTCAAAATCTCCAAGACCACGATCTGCGGCACCGACCTGCACATCCTCAAGGGCGATGTCGCTACCTGCAAACCGGGACGCATTCTCGGCCATGAAGGTGTCGGCGTCGTCGAGACCATCGGATCTGCTGTAACGGCCTTCAAGCCCGGCGACCGCGTCCTCGTCTCGTGCGTGAGTTCGTGCGGAAAATGCTACTATTGCCGCAAGCAGATGTACTCGCATTGCACCACCGGCGGCTGGATCCTCGGCAACACCATCGACGGAACGCAGGCCGAATTTGTACGCATCCCGCACGCAGAAACAAGCCTCTACCCCATCCCGGCCGACGCCGACGAAGAAGCGCTGGTGATGCTCAGCGACATCCTGCCGACCGGCTTTGAATGCGGCGTGCTGAACGGTAAGGTGCAACCCGGCTCGACGGTGGCCATCGTCGGCTCAGGACCGATCGGCCTCGCCGCACTACTGACGGCCCAATTCTACGCCCCTGCCCAGATCATCATGATCGATCTCGACAACAAACGGCTCGACGTGGCCAAACACTTTGGCGCAACGTCCGTCATCAACAGCGCCGATGGCGACGCGATTGACAAAGTCTTTGCATTGACCAGCAAGCGCGGCGTCGACACGGCCATTGAGGCCGTCGGTATCCCAGCGACGTTCGAGTTGTGCCAGAAGATCATCGCACCTGGCGGCACCATCGCCAACATCGGCGTCCACGGCGTAAAGGTCGATCTTCATCTCGAATTGCTGTGGGATCGCAACATCACCATTACAACGCGTCTCGTCGATACGGTCAGCACCCAGATGCTGCTTGAAGTTCTGCAGTCCAAGAAAATCGATCCCAAGCTGCTGATCACGCATCATTTCAAGCTCGACGATATCGTTGAGGCCTATGACGTCTTCGGCCACGCGTCCAAGACGGGCGCTCTCAAGGTCATCATTGCAGCATAAACCGCCCCGCCTGCGATCTCCCCGCTGCAGTCGATGCGGCGGGAACATCGCCTTGACGTGAGGGCTGAACCCGAAGGATTGCTGCCAATGACCCAGACGGTTACGACGCTGGTCGAAAAAATCAAAGCGTTGGAAATAGAACTCGAAGCCGAGGTGGTAAAGGGCCGGGCCGGGCTGCGCTACGGGCTCGAGCGCGGCCGGGTTATCTTCGAACAGGAAGTATTGCGTCGGCATAAAGAGCAAATGACGCGATTACGAACCTATCTGCTCAAAGCGCGCCCATTGGTCGCCCTGACGGCCCCCGTCATTTATTCCCTGATCATTCCCTTTGTGATTATCGATTTATGGGTCATGCTGTATCAGGCGATCTGTTTTCCCGCTTACGGTATCCAGAAGGTCAGACGCCGCGACTATTTAGTCTTCGATCGCCAATATCTCGCATACCTGAATGGTCTGGAAAAACTGAACTGCGCGTGCTGTTCCTACGTCGGCGGCGTCATCGCTTTTGTCCGGGAGGTTGCAGCCCGCACCGAGCAGTATTGGTGTCCCATCAAACATGCGCGCAAGGTTTTAGCCGCGCACGGCCACTATCGGGAGTTTCTGGAATTCGGCGACGCTGACGCCTATCGCGCTTGGATTGAGAAATCGGCAGCAGCGCGTCCGCCGACCTGACGGTCAAGCGCCGATCCAAAGCTCCGGCCCCGTCTCATTTATCATCGGACCTTGAATTTGATGCCCACAACGACGCGTCCGAACGCCGACGGGTGCCGTCGGGCAGTCACGTCAGCAACGATCGGTCCTAGAGCCCGATCGTTTGAGATGGAAACACTTGCGGACATCGAGAATGTGAATCAGTCTCGACGAACAAGAACCGAGAGCGCGTTCGCCCGATGAGTTTGCTTCAATCAAGAGCGAACGTGCTCTAGCTCCCACGCATGGCGATAACCGGTTCATAGGCCGGGCTGGTTTTGATCTTCTGAATGGGTAAACTCAGATAAATCAGGCGCTCCGCCCAATCTATTTTTTCGACATGGCTTGTGCCGGCCAAGACGCCTTTGCCGGGCAACCAATTCTGCGTGTCGATGATGATATCGCGGATGGTCCAATCGGCGTCATCCAGGAGGAGGTCGCTGGCGTGGCCGATTTCGCCATCACGGGCGTGGATATGGTAGCCCGTGACGGACACGCTGCTGCGCAAGTGAGATGGCGAGCCTTCCGCGAGCCGAATTGTTTGGCTGGGCGGTGGCGGCACCGCATATGGGACCGCGATCGCATTGCTGACGGGATAGAGATCACCGCCCCAATACGGCTCCCACCCGTAGTGGCTGAAGAGTGTAGCTTCCAACTGGCGAGAGACCGGCAAATGCGTGCCCGCATCGGGGCTGTCTTGGACTTGCTTCATCGTGAGCTTGACGGGAAAGCGGCGCATGGCGCGCTCGGGACGCCCCAAGACCGATAGCGGCAAAGGCACCAGCCGCCCCGGAAGCCAGTTGCCGGTGTCGACGACCAGCCAGCGGACCATCCAGCTTTGATCGTCGAACAGCAGATCGCTCACCGTGCCCAGGTCGCCGTCGGTCGCCTTGATCGTCGAGCCAACCAATTCAGATGCTGTCCATAATATACGGGTCACTTTCAAATTGAATGGGTGGTTGAACGCGCAAGAGCCAACTACGGATGATCGCGGCGTCCCGCGTGCGAGCTTTCACGTCCGATGCTGCTCTCGATGGAGCGCTTCAATTTGGCTGCTGCGCCCTTAATCGCGCCCTCGAAAGTTGCCGCCTGTTCGCTGACTGCGGTGGGAGGATGCCCGTCGCGATGAGCCTCCATTAAGCAATGCTTGTCATCAGCGCCGCCCTTCTGGCCATTCTGGTCTTTAAGGTGCACCTCGACGCCTGAAATACGCTCGCCGACGTGGCTCAGTGCGTGCTCGACAATGCCGGTCACGTGGGTACCGAGCCCCTCGGTGCCCTTCATCTGACTATCGATCCGGACATTGATTTTCATGCGATCCCCATCCTGTGCTTGTCTTTCGCGGCGGTCGTTGCAGGCTGGGACAACGCGCGGCTGGCAAATCAGTTCATGCGGCGATGGCTGTGGAAACTACTCAGCATCCTTGAAGCTTGCGGTACCGTGGGCTTCGACCCCAACCCGCGATCAAAGTCCGCGCGGAGCATAACCCTGCAGAATCTTGATGTAGTTTGCCCGCTCGTACGCGTCCGGATTGGGTATTTTGGCTTGGCTCAGTAAACCGCGCACGCGTGCCAGCGACTCCAGTTCCCGCCGTTCCAGCCAATCTTCCAGGCCATCGACGAGCGTGCGCATGTGACTGACGCCATGCCGGAGAAGCGAACTCGTGGTCATCACGACGTCTGCGCCCGCCAGCAGATATTTGACGACGTCGTCGGCGCTATGAACCCCGGTGGTTGCGGCCAGTGACGCCCCGACCCGCCCGTGCAGGATCGCCATCCACAATAAGGGAAGCCGCATTTCGCTTGAGCTGCTTAACTCGAGATCAGTGGTGATGGCCAACGTCACGATATCGATGTCGGGTTGGTAAAACCTGTTGTACAGCACCAGAGCGTCTGCGCCCGCCGCGACCATTTCGGTGGCCATATGTCCCGGCGAGCTGAAATACGGACTGACCTTGACCGCGACGGGAATCGTGACCCGGCTTTTAACCGCGCGGATGATCGTCAGATACCGGTCCTCGACCTCGCGCCCGGTCATGCCGATACTGGCCGGCACGAAATAGATGTTAAGTTCAAGCGCGCTCGCGCCGGCCTTTTGAATGTGTGTCGCGTAATCTTCCCAGTCCGCATCGCTGGCTGCATTTAGGCTTGCGATTATGGGGATCTCGACTGCGGCTCGCGCCGCAGCGATCAGGTCCAGGTAGGCGTCAGGCCCGATCTTGTAGTGTGTCGGCGATGGAAAGTAGCTCGTCGCCTCGGGCGAACTGAGCGCGCCTGCGTTGGTCAGCGACTCGTGGCGGGCCGCTTCCGCCTCGATCTGTTCTGCAAAGATCGAGGGCAACACGATCGCACCCGCGCCCGCGTCTTCCAGCGACCGGATATTCCCGAGGTCGGCATTTAAGGGCGAGGCCGACGCAACAATCGGATTGCGCAAGAGCAGGCCCATATAGTTTGTCGTGAGATCCATATCTGTCGCCTTTGCCGTCAATGTTAGGCCTTAATTTCGTTGGCCCGCGCGCAGGCGGGCTTCCCTTTTGCTGCGCCGCCGCCCGCTGCCAACTCTTCATACTGGCGGTATTTGTCTGTTGCAGCCGTCTGCGCCTGAGCCATCAGGGCCGCGGCATCTTTCGGCATTGAGTGGGCGAGCGACGTGTAGCGGATCTCGTTATTGGCGTAGTCTTTGAACGCAATCGTCGGCCGGGGAGAATCGAGCCGGAACGGATTTTCACCAACCGTGCGCATGGCCGGATTATACCGGATCAGCGGCCAGTAACCCGACGCCACCGCCAGATCCTGCTGCTTCATGCCAAACCGCATATCGATCCCATGAGCGATGCACTGGCTATAAGCGATGATCAGCGACGGACCCGGATAGGCTTCAGCTTCGCGGAACGCTTCGAGCGTTTGCTGTGGGTTCGCCCCCATCGCCACTTGAGCGACGTAGACGTTACCGTACGCCATCGTCTGGAGTGCAAGATCCTTACGGGCCGTCCGCTTACCGGCGGTCGCGAATTTGGCAACTGCTCCCAGCGGCGTCGCCTTGGACGCCTGACCGCCGGTATTGGAATACACTTCGGTATCCAGAATCAGCACGTTCACGTTTCGACCGCTGGCGAGTACATGGTCGAGCCCGCCATAGTCGATGTCGTAGGCCCAGCCGTCTCCGCCCACCAACCAGATGCTGCGGCGAACGAGATGATCGAGAACCGAAAGCAGATTGCGCGCCTCCTCGCTGTCGATCATGAGCAGTTTTGCTTTAAGTTCTGCGACCCGGATGCGCTGCGCTCTGATCTCAGATTCTTGAATCTGCGGCGCATCAAGTATGGCGGTTGCCAATTCTGTTCCAATCGTTGGAGCCATTGCTTTCAGAATACCGCGCGCGAGATCAAGATGCTTGTCGGCGGCCAGCCGGAAGCCGAGTCCGAATTCCGCATTATCTTCAAACAAGGAGTTCGACCACGCCGGCCCCCGGCCTTCGTGGTTCTTGGTCCACGGCGTCACCGGCAGGTTGGCCCCATAGATCGACGAGCACCCGGTCGCATTCGCGATCATCGCCCTGTCGCCAAACAACTGCGATAGCAGTTTGAGATACGGCGTTTCCCCGCACCCGGCGCAGGCACCCGAGAACTCGAACGTCGGCTCCAGAAACTGCACGCCGGCCACGTTCGCGAAGTTGACCCGCGCGCGATCGTTTACCGGCAATCCTTCGAAGAACGCGATGTTGGCGCGCTCTGCTTGCAACAGCGGAGCCTTGTCCTTGAGGTTGATTGCCTTGATGCCGGGTTCGATCGGGCTGTGGGCAGGACAGGCCTCGATGCACAAGCCGCAGCCGGTGCAGTCCTCGACATAAAACTGCAGCGTGAAGCGTGTCTCTGGAAATCCGCGCCCGTTGATTGCCGCCGACTTGAACGTCGCTGGCGCGCTCGCAATCCTGTCTTCATGATACCATTTCGAGCGGATGACGCTATGCGGGCAGACGAAGCTGCACTGGCCGCACTGAATGCAAAGCTCGGTTTCCCAGACCGGAACGAAGTCAGAAATGTTGCGCTTTTCGTAAGCGCTGGTCCCGGACGGATAGGTCCCATCGACCGGCATCATGCTGACGGGAATGTCGTCGCCGCGTCCGCGCATCGCCGTTGCCGTGAAGGCCTGGATGAAGGGCGGTGCGGATGCGGGAACAATGGGCGGCAGTTCAAACGTACTAGTAACGGTCGTCGGCACCTTGACTTCGAACAGCTTGGCGAGCGCGCCATCCACGGCGGCGAAGTTCTTCACGATGACCGCTTCTCCCTTGCGGGCATAGGACTTGCGGATCGAAGCCTTGATCTGCTCGATAGCGTCATTGCGCGGCAGCACGCCGGAGATGGCAAAGAAACACGTCTGCAAAATCGTGTTCGTCAGTCCCGGAAGTCCGGCCTCGCGTGCAGCCGTCGACGCGTCGATCACATAAAACGTCAGCCGCTTCCCGATGATTTCCGTTTGCACCGATCGCGGCAACTGGTCCCAAACCGCGTCCGGTCCATGCACGGTATTCAGCAGGAACGTCCCACCAGTCGCCGCGATCCGCAGCACGTCTTGGCGCTCGAGGAAATTGAACTGGTGGCAGGCAACGAAGCTCGCGCTCGTGATGAGATACGGCGCGCGAATCGGCTCGGGCCCGAACCTCAAATGCGAAACCGTCTGTGCACCGGACTTGTGGGAATCGTAGACAAAATAGGCCTGCGCAAACATTCCGGCATCTTCGGCGATGATCTTGGCGCTGTTTTTGTTCGCCCCGACCGTCCCGTCGGCGCCAAGGCCATAGAAGATCGCGCGAACCTCGTCCGCCGTCTCCAGCGTGAAGCCTAAGTCCGGCGGCAGACTCGAATTGGAAACGTCGTCGTTGATGCCGGACGTGAAGCGGTTCTTGGGATCTGGCTTTTTCAGTTCGTCGAAAATCGCTTTTGCCAATCCTGGATTGAAGTTCTTAGACCCCAGACCATACCGTCCGCCGATAACGAGCGGCATCGTCTTGCGCTTCCCGCGCGATGCGGCGTCGGACAAGGTCGCAACCACATCGAGATAGAGCGGCTCGCCAGTTGCGCCCGGCTCTTTGGTCTGGTCGATCACGGCAACCTTCGTGCAGGTCGCAGGCAGCGCCGCCAAGAAATGCTTGGCCGAAAATGGCCGGTACAGGCGGACCTGCAGAACGCCAACTTTTTCACCCTTGGCACACACAGCGCGCGCTGTTTCCGTCGCCGTTTCAGCACCCGTTCCCATCGCAATAATGACGCGCTCGGCGTCCGGCGCACCATCATAATCGAACAAGCGATAGGCACGCCCGGTCAGCTTGGCGAAGTGGTCCATCCGCGCCTGCACGATATCCGGCACGCGCTCGTAATAGGAATTGACCGACTCGCGCGCCTGGAAAAACGTGTCTGGATTTTGCGCCGTTCCGCGAATGAAGGGTGTCTCTGGATTCAGCGCGCGACCGCGATGGGCGCGCACCAGGTCGTCGCGGATCATCGCGCGGATGTGCTCGTCGGCCACGATTTCGAGTGTGTTGATTTCATGCGATGTGCGAAAGCCATCGAAGAAATGGACGAACGGCACGCGGCTTTCCAGCGTTGCCGCCTGGGCGATCAGCGCGCTGTCGTGCGCCTCCTGCACCGACGCAGACGACAGCAACGCAAACCCGCTGGGCCGCACCGTCATAACGTCGGAATGATCGCCGAAGATCGACAGCGCCTGCGTTGCAATCGAACGCGCCGCAACGTGAAACACCGTTGAGGTCAGTTCGCCTGCGATCTTGAACATGTTGGGCAGCATCAGCAGCAACCCTTGCGACGACGTGAACGTCGTCGTCATGGCACCCGCTTGCAGCGCGCCGTGAACGGTTCCAGCCGCCCCACCTTCGCTTTGCATCTCCTGCACAACGGGCACGTTGCCCCAGATATTCTTCACGCCCTCAGCCGACCATTGGTCCGCCAGTTCGGCCATCGTCGACGATGGCGTAATCGGGTAAATCGCGCAGACCTCGTTCACCCGGTAGGCAATGTGCGCGACAGCCGTGTTGCCATCGACTGTGGTTTTCGTTCCCATTAAACCTCCCAAGGGGTGTTAGCGGCAATCGGCGCGCTTCGTTTCGGTTCAGGGATCATTTCCATGGCGTGGCAGGGGCATTGCTCAAAGCAAACCGCACATCCCGTGCACGCCGTCATGTCGATGGAGTAACCGCGGCCCGGTCCGAGTTTGGCGATCGCGTCTTCGGGGCAGGCGGCATAGCAGTTGTCGCATTCAAAGCAGTTGCCGCACGACAGGCAGCGCTTGGCCTCGTGCACGGCGGCTGATTGGCTGAGCCCGGCGACGATCTCGGCAAAGCCCTGGATGCGCGCAGCAACCGCCGTTTCCACTTGCGGAGAACGTTCGGCATCCGAGTAGATCGGAAGGTTCAACATGCCGAAGTTGACGATGGGACGCGCAACCGGCTCGACCCGCGGCACGCCGCGCAGCCACGCGTCGATATTGCGCGCCGCTATCTTGCCGTGCCCCACCGCAGACGTGACGGTGCGGTCTCCCGGCACGAGATCGCCGCCAGCGAAAATGCCGACCGCGCCCGTCATCATGTCGGCTGCGACGAGCACTGTGCCGTCCGGCTTGAACGCAATTCCCGGCACTTTCTGCAGGAATCCGCTGTCGGAGTTCTGCCCCAATGCGAGCACCACGCTGTCAGCCTTGAGCGTTTCGAATTGGCCGGTTGGCTGCGGTTTGCCGTCCCCATCCAGCGCCATGATTTCAACGTTGATCTCGCCATCGCCGACGTCGTGGATGCTGGTGAGCCACTTCATCTTGATGCCCTCGGCTTCGGCCTCCTCGGCCTCGAACGCGTTTGCTCCCATGTGCGCCCGGTCGCGCCGGTAGACGATCACGGTGTCCTCGGCGCCGAGCCGCTTGGCCGTCCGCGCCGCGTCCATCGCCGTGTTGCCGCCGCCGTAGATGACAACCTTCCGCCCTAGCTGCAGCGGCGCGCCAAGAGAGGCCTCACGCAGCAGGCTCACGGCGTCGATGACGCGTTTGGCGTCGCGGGTTGGAATGTCGACCCGCTTACCGATCTGGGTGCCGATCGCAACGAACACGGCGTCAAACTGTGGACCGGCATGGAAAATTGACCCCTTAGCCGGGGGAATCGGCGTCCAAAACTGACCCCTTAACCCCGTGAGCTGAAGATGTCCCTTTGGTGTGCGTTCGCACTCGGGAGGGGCGAAGCGGGGA
>Ga0247836_1000533_pt1 | contig 70338 bp, 57 predicted proteins | sample LaCruzMarch2015__4_FD_187116 | JGI IMG/M metagenome (GOLD analysis project Ga0247836, IMG submission 187116) | Freshwater microbial communities from meromictic Lake La Cruz, Castile-La Mancha, Spain - LaCruzMarch2015_14m | ecosystem: Environmental > Aquatic > Freshwater > Lake | place: Spain... | reverse complement strand
ACTCGTCTGTCGTTCGTTCGGCGTGAAATCAAAGTGAAGTGCCCCGTTTGTCACCCGAAAAGTGGAGTGTCCCCGTTTGTCCTCCCCGTTTGTCCTCCCCCGTTTGTCCTCCCCCGTTTGTCCTCCGGAAAGTGGAGTGTCCCCGTTTGTCCTCACGCCGTTTGTCCTCACGGAAAGTGGAGTGTCCCCGTTTGTCCCGCCGTTTGTCCTCCTTGCAGTGAATCGAATGCCCGTTAGAGACGAGCGATGCGTAAGAAGCGGCCAATTCAGCGAATCGAAAATCAGACTCGCGATGCGTCGCTCGTGGTGATTGCCTCGGAAGATCGTTTTGCGGTGAAGCAATATTTTTAACTTTTTTCAATCTAATCATTGAAGAATTGGTCGAAAAGGAGATCATAGGGATGCGAGCCACTCATGCCAAAAGCTCTCATCCTGCTTCGAAGCTGTTGGGATAGATTGCTGTTTGTTATCCGCATAAAAGTCCAATGCCAAATCTCGGAGCCAAGTTCAGTTCGTCTTACATAACGGTCGAGGTGATGCTTGAGTTCATTGCCCAGCTGCCGGCCCAGTTGCGCCCAATTTTAAGCAGCCCCAAGTTGACCGTATCCTACGGTTGGGGTTGCAACCTTCATCCCGACTTGTGGCACAAGCCAATGAACGTTGGCCTTGATTTGTTTCCTTACTTTATCGAGGATTCCATAGCGCAGGGCATTTTTCAGATTTGTCATTCGGATCTGCTGATTGAGTCGCCTGATTCTCGTTTGCAGGTTCTTCTTTGCCACGAGTCGGACATTCACATTGATGGGACCGACAACGATACAATCGCGAAACTGGTAGAGGCGTTTCCAAACATTGACTTTCGTTCTGCGAACGACTGGAAGTCCCACTACGATCATCAACGTAAGATAGGACTACCTCCAAACGCGGAATAAAAAAGATCGGGATTTGGGAAGGATTTTGCCGGTCAACTCGCTCTATCCTGCCCGGGTGGAGGCTGCAATTGACTGCTACCTTGAAATGCCATTCAGGTTGAGCTCTCCGTTGGCCTTGTGCCAGCAGAAGCACGTGAAGGCCAGCTTGAGCAAAAACGTTGCTACCGCCCGGATAAACCGGACGGAGTGCTGCGAACGCTACGTTTTATTTCTGTAGCTGCCAATTGTGGTCCCGCTGGCATAAAGCCAACGGAAACCTCTCCCCGCCACTATACTCTTACTTTCACTTTCAAAAAATCTAGCCCCTGTTTCGAACGCCTTCACGCCATGAATACCGACGACGACGATTTTGCAAAACGGCTGTGCGGTGCTTCTCCAACCAAATAAAATCACGATGCGCCTAAACCATTCGGGCCTTCTTATGCAACGAACTTTTTTTTTTGCGATCAGTTTGATTCTTATCGCATCCCAACAAGCGTTCTCGCAACCAAGTTTTCACTTCGATCAGCCAATCAATCCACCTCGCAATATCCAAGTAATGGTTCATCGCGGAATGGCTATCGCTGCTCCCGAAAACTCGGCATCTGCGATCGAAATGTGCATTCAGGACTTTTGCGAATGGGCCGAAATCGATGTCCGCCTGACCAAGGACGGTCGTCACGTTGTTATCCATAACGACACGGTTGACGCAACGACGGATGGTAAAGGGCGCGTTGCGGACCTGACACTGGACGAGCTGAGGAAACTCGATGCGGGGTCGTGGTTTGCTAAGAGATTCGCTGACAGCCGTGTATTAACTTTATCAGAGGCGTTGAGCCTTGCGAAAGGAAGAATCAATCTTTACTTGGACTGCAAAAGCATCGATCCTCAGCATCTCGTTGACGAAGTGGTCGCTGCGGGGATGGAGCGACAAGTAATAGTTTATGCAAATCCCGAGGTGCTGACTCAGATAAAGTCAGCCTCCGCAGGCAGTGTTGCATGCATGACCAAGTTTCGCCCTAAGACCATGCTTTTCGATGAATTCGTGCAACGCGTCTCGCCCGCTGCAGTCGAGATCGATGCCGACGAAATTACCCCTGAGTTGTGTCAGCGCTTTCATGCGATTGGAATTAAAGTCCAAGCAAAGGTCTTGGGCGAGAAGTGGGACCATCCCGTGGTTTGGGGAAATGTCATCGACGCGGGTGCGGATTGGCTACAAACCGATGACCCGGCCGGTCTCCTCTTCTTCAACTTGCACAGAACGGGCTACCAGTTCCCCGTAAAAATCGCAGCCCATCGAGGCTTCAATCGTTATGCACCGGAAAATACGCTCCCTGCGATTCTTGATGCCGCTCGGCTCGGGCTGGACTATGCCGAGATCGATATCCGCACGACCCTCGATGGCAAACATGTGCTCCTGCATGACAGCACGCTGAATAGGACGACTGAGCGGAAAGGAAGTGTTCGCGAAAGCACATTTCTGGAAGCAACGTCACTGCCCGCAGGCAATTGGTTTGGACGGCGATTTCGAGAGACCTGTGTGCCGTCGTTCGAGGACGGGCTTCGAGCACTTGGCGAAAAGATGGGCGTATACCTCGACGCAAAAGACATCGAACCATCGGAACTGATTGATGCGATTCACGCATTTCATCTCGAACAACGCCACGTTGTTTATCAATCCGTGGAATACTGCGAGAAGATTCACCGACTCGACTCGGAGGTTCGCACGTTGCCTCCCTTGAAACGACCGGAACAACTTGACACCGTGGCTGCAGTCCATCCGTATGGCATTGATGCTTCCTGGTCCATTTTATCGGAAGAGTTGATCGATGCCTGTCATAAGAAAAGAATTCTGGTTTTTTCAGATGCTTTGGGGCGAAACGAGTCCGTTGACGAGTACAAACGAGCGATCCGTTTGGGGATCGACTGCATCCAAACGGATCATCCACTTCGCCTGCTCAGGGCAATGGAGCAACTTGCTGCGAAAGAAATGAATGATCTGAAGCCTCGGTAGAACCGAAAGTTTCCGAAACCAGCTCAAGCAAAAACGTTGCTACCGCCCGGATAAACCGGACGGAGTGCTGCGAACGCGAAGTTTCGATTCTGTAGCTGCCAATTGTGGTCCCGCTGGCATAAAGCCAGTGGAAACCTCTCCACTCGTCCACTCCTTTGAAAATGGAGTTCGAAGAAATTGAGATTCGCAAAGCAAAGTAGGATGGTAAAATAGTGTTTAATGCTTCATTGATCGAAGTGTCAAGATAATGGATAATCAAGTCGATTGCTACCAAGATCAAGCTGGTTTGGAATCCGATCCATCCCCCCTAACCCGCAGAAACCAAAACTGATGTTTACCATTCACGGCAATTCCTCCAGTCGTTTCTGCGACCGTCTCCCGCGTCGTAATTTTTTGAAGGTCGGTGCACTTGGTTTTGGTGGGCTCTCGATGCCTCAACTGCTTCGTGCGGAGGCCGAAAACAAGATTGGTAGTTCCAATAAATCGGTGATCATGATTTATCTTCCTGGTGGTCCCCCGCACCAGGATATGTTCGACCTCAAAATGGATGCCCCAGTCGAGATTCGCGGCGAGTTTCGTCCGATCGCCACCAATGTTGCAGGGATTCAAATCTGCGAGCATCTTCCACATCTCGCAAAAATGGCGGACAAGTTAGCCATAATCCGTTCCATGGTGGGAGCCAAAGATCGGCATGAATCGTTTCAGTGTATGACCGGGCGTTTGAATGAACGCAATCCTCCTGGCGGGTGGCCGGAGTTTGGCTCGGTCATCTCAAAACTAAAAGGGACGACGCACCCGACCTTGGCGTCCTATGTAAATCTTTCGCCCAAGATGAAGCATACTCCGTACAACTTCGGCCGCTCAAGCTTCTTGGGTTTTGGTCATACCCCCTTCATGCCCATTGGCTCGGTCAAAGAGGACATGGTCCTCAACGGTATCACAACCGACCGACTCGCAGATCGCAAAACACTACTGGCCAGTATTGATCGGTTTCGTCGAGACGTGGACAGCAACGGTGTGATGGAAGGATTCGACTCATTTCAGGCGCGAGCATTCGATATATTGACATCGAGTCGGATGCTCGACGCGCTCGATCTTTCCTCAGAAGATCCAAAACTACGCGCCCGATATGGCAAAGGGACTGAGAAGGAACAAGGGGACGCCGCTCCGAGACTGAATGAGCAATTCCTGCTTGCCCGCCGTCTCATTGAAGCAGGTGTGCGCGTTGTCACGCTGAGTTACTCGTTTTGGGACTGGCACGGAAACAATTTCAAGATTGCCAAAGAGAATCTTCCAGACTTTGATCAAGCGCTCAGCGCGCTCATCGAGGACTTGGATCAGCGCGGGCTCCTGGACGATACAACAGTGATCGCTTGGGGAGAATTCGGACGCACCCCCAAGATCAACAAAGACGGAGGGCGTGACCATTGGCCAAACGTTTCCTGCGCGTTGCTGGCGGGCGGTGGTATGAAAACGGGCAAGGTCATTGGAGCCACCGATCGACTCGGTGGTGAAGCAGCGTCGCGACCCGTTACGTTTCCAGAGGTGTTTGCGACGCTCTACCACAATCTGGGAATTAACGCTTTGACGACCACTGTTTCTGATATGACGGGACGCCCTCACTATCTGGTCGATGATAACTTCCAACCCATGAGGGAACTCGTTTAACCTGTATCTAGGTGTTCGTTGTTGCTCGAGCCTCTGTTTCCGAAAGCCAACGCCACAAGTCTCCCATCGGCTTCATCTCTTCGTTTCGAACCGTTCCACGGGCGTATGCAATTCGGTTGTAAAGCTGGCCTAGCATGGACAACAGCTCTTGCTGTTGCGGGAACCTCCGAGCCAATCGACGCATAAACTCCTCCGGTGTTTCGTCGTCGCGTCGAACAACTCGATGCTCGTAACCCCACGATACCGTTGCGCGATACATGTGCCTGACGATCTGCTCACGTGTCCAGCGATTGCCCGCTGTAAAGGGATTGCCAAACGACTGAAAGGGTGGGAATGGATCCTCAATCAAGGTAACATTCTCGTCTACCACCGGTACTTGAATCCTCGTCTTTCGACCCAATAAAGCATTGAGCCAGTCGCGAAACTCCGTCCACGCTTGCAGAAGTTGTTGGCGATATCGGATTCCAAAGACGACGGCCACAATGGCCAAAACGAACATGGCAAGCCATTGGAATGCCGCAGAAAAGTTCCATTGAATGGACATGGACTGGGTTGGCGGAGGTGCTTGTTGTTGCTCTTGTGGCTTGGGTTGATTTCCCGCATTTCCAGGCTCTTGTTGCTTTTGTTGGTCTTGTTTCTCCCCTTTCTCTTCCGTCTTTCCATCACGCTCGTCCTCGTTTTGCGAGTCACCTTTTTCACCCTTGGAAGCTTGGTCTGTCTGCTTGTTTTTTGGACCTTCGGATGAAACGCCCTGCTTTTGCCCTTCGCTCTGCTTGCCTTCCCCTTGCTTGCCTTCGCCTTGCTTGCCGTCGCCTTGCTTGCCGTCGCCTTGCTTGCCGTCGCCTTGCTTGCCGTCGCCTTGCTTGCCGTTGCCCTGTTTACCTTCGCCCTGCTTGCCTTCGCCCTGCTTGCCTTCGCCCTGCTTGCCTTCGCCCTGCTTGCCGTCGCCCTGCTTGCCGTCGCCCTGCTTGCCGTCGCCCTGCTTGCCGTCGCCCTGCTTGCCGCTTGCTTGCTCAACCGCTCCGGGCTGACGTTGATTTTCTGGACCGACGTTCGGTTGCTTGGGGGCCGGTTCTCCTTGCGGCTTACCTCCATCCTGCGGTTGTCCGGGTTTGCCACCTTCTTTTGGCACTCCCTCGGGTCCCCATCCCCATCGACTCGTTTTAAGATCATCGCGACTTGTAATTCGAAATGGCATGTCCATCGACAGCAGCGACTTGCCAGGCAATGGCAGGAGTGACAACACACACAGCATTGCAAATACGCTGAGCATCCCGATTGCCAACCAGCGGATGGCAAACGATGTTTCCATCGGTACACCGCGTTCTCGCAGATACTTTCGCAGCGAGAGCAATGCGATGAGCACGAGCAAGCAAAGTGAACAAAGCAAATACAGGAACAAACACTTGAACGCCCAACTGCGATCTTCAGGATTCTGAACAATCAATTGACCGAGACCAAACAAAGGCAGAGCCAACAATGCGAAATACAGTACCCAGACGCCTGGGTTGTGTTTTCGCGAGTTGGCAGTCTTTCGTTCGGATGGAGTCGGTTCGATCTGTTGGTTGTCTGACTTTCGCAGGTTAGGTTTTTCTTTCTCAGCGGCGTTCCGCTCGCTTTGAATGAGTCCCAGCGATTGCAAGATTCCAACTCCCGAACTTTGCACTTGCTCGTTCATCGATGTGCAATCGAACGTGATTCGGTCCGCAAGCACCGCAACAATGACCAGGAGTGCGATTAGAATTGGAAAACTGAAAATGGCCATCGGTCCCGTCACAACGAAAAACTGGGGCGTTACCAACAACGCAGCGCCCGCTAAGGCCAGCATATACGCATAAGATAAAGTCCGACTTTGCTCGATGGCGATGCGAGCGATCAAAACAGAAGCTACGGTGTAAAGCCCCAGGATCCACATCAGTCGTTGCGTGTAGGAACCTTGATAGCAAACCGTGATCAAAAAAAAGACCAGCGACCCGATCATTCCAATAATGAAAAAAGGGGCAATCGAGGCTAATAAATAGTCGAGTCCTTCGGGTCGAATTTTCTTTTCATTGTTCATATCAGACCGGCTACTTATTCAATCTTGGATGTGACAATTCTGAGCAACTCTTTTTCGCGTCTAGCGAACAACCGGCCTTCATACGGCAATAGCCATCGATACAACAACATCGAACCAGCTAGCCAAAAAACCGACAGGATTAGCGCAATGGGCAGCACGGAAGTCGTCAGGAAATAGCGTTCGACAACCCACTCGATGCCTATCGGAAATAGTGCAACTAGAGTGATTAGCGGCAGAATCATCGACAACAACATACTGAAAAGAACTGGAACCATGTCAAGTTGCTTTGGCTGCATACTCCCCGCAGCTATCGGGAAAGGTGTTAATATCGACATCAAGTTGAAAAGCAATAAACAGGGGGGCAGCAATGATGACGATAGCAAAACCGACGCAAATACTTTGTCGATGGCCAGTCCGAAGAAAAAACCAATCGAGAGCGTCAAACAAATGGTCTGCAGCAATGCGACAGGAATTGCCGCGATGTTGCGTCCCAACAAGATGTGATCCCGGCGAACAGGTGACAAAACAAAAGCCCGAAAGCCTGCTCGATCATAACCGAACTGATTGCCGAGTATGCCCGTTGAGATCAGTAAGACCAAAGCGGAAAAGCCGACGATCATGGAAGCTTTCAATTCGTCAACTTTGGGCAAGTCAATGGATTGGAGTGCACCAAACATCACAAAAGGAGCTACGAAAGGTAACAGTAACGATATCTTCGCCTCCGGTGCGCGTTTCATAGACTGCCAAGTCATGGCCGTGATTGCCGACGTACTCTCCGATACAAAAGGAATTTGCCACTCAATCATTCTGGACTTTCCGCCCGACCGACTTGTTGCAGACACAGCGGGCTTTGCAACCAAGGACTGCGATTTCCCCATTCGCTTTTGAATTGCCCTCGAGTCGGACTCACCCAAGTAATAGCGAAGGGTTTGTCGGTAATTGCGTCGTAAAGACAAAAACGCAATAGCGAACATGGCTGACGATAGCCAGAAAACATGCCATGTGCCATCCATAATCGATTGAGCACAACCAGCCATCCACAGGGGCGGGAACACGCGGTTCAGCATACCTATGCTCGCGATGAAACTTGCAAATTTATCGTTTTTCGTATCTTCCGAGAGTTCTTTGGGCAAAGCTTCCTTCGCCTGTTCCTGTCCATCGGCGAGATCCGCTTTGTCCGTGGTCTCGTTGACTGCAACCTCGGTGTCGCCATCTTGGTGTTCCACGTCCGAGTTGGGTCCAGGGGCAACCAATGTCGGAGGTGGGATATCGGCTCTTCGTGCTTGGTCTGCGTACCTCGCATAACGCGATAAAATAAAGGTTGGTATTTGAACAACGGTCAGGATGATGACAGGTAGGATAAACATGACCAATTGCCTTCGACGGGGATTTGACATAATGGCTGCCAACCAGCCTTGTAACTGGTATGTCAGGGATGTGATTGCTAACAGGAACAGAATAAATGGAAACGCAATCAAGAGCGCAGTTGGTCCCACCGAAAAACACGAACCAAAAATGAACCCGAAACTGAAAGAACTCAAACACAGAAAGAGAATACTAGCCAAGGCACTCAAGTAATTGATGGCGAACACCTGACCAAATGAAACAGGTAAGTGCAATATACGATCCAAGGTAATCGCGTCGGACCGCTGCAAATCCGTTGCGACATGGATCACCCAAAACAAAACAAAGATGGCAACCAACCCATCCCACATCAGAAAATAGTACTCTCGCGGAATGTACCTTGGAACAATCGCGCCGACTAAGGTTCCGCCTACGAATAACGTGATGCCCGCGATCACTACGGTCACCAGCAGGATGGCTGCTAACGCTTTGCCCAGCTTTGAGCCGTGACTCAGTTGATTGACGCGAATTCGCCAACGCAACCACAAGAACGTCTGAAAATGATCGAGGATGCCACGTAACCCATTTGGTTGCACGATTGTGTTGTTTAACTCTTCTCTAGCCATTCTAGCCTGGGGGTTTGATCGCGATTCGAACCAGTCACGTTTAAAAAAAACTGCTCCAGCGAACCGTTTGCATGCAAGTCGACCATCGAACACTGTTGGATCAATTTACCTTCCATGATAATACCAACGTGGGTGCACAGGCGCTCGACAATTTCAAGCACATGTGAAGTCAAAAAAACGGTAGAACCACGCGCAACGAAACTGGAAAGCAAGTCGCGGATCGTTAGAGAAGCGACTGCGTCAACCCCTTCGAACGGCTCGTCGAGAAACAACAACTTGGGATTGGATATGAGAGCCGCGGCCAACGCAAGCTTTTTACGCATTCCATGTGAGTATTCCAGGACAAGCTTTTTGGTTTCTTGTTCGAGCGATAGCAAGGACAGCATCTCATCGCTTCTTTGCCGAATAACGTCGCGATTCAGTCCATGGATGCGGCCAATAAAAGTCAAGTACTCATGCGCAGTCAAATTATCGAACAACGCCAAGTTTTCGGGAACGACGCCGATATGCCGTTTGGCTTCAAGGGACTCGGCATGATCCAGCATATTGAGCCCAAGCACCATTACGGTTCCATGCGAAGGGCTGAGCAAGCCGGTCAGCATCTTGATTGTTGTGGATTTGCCGGCGCCGTTGGGACCTAAAAACCCGTAAAACGTGCCTCCTTCTACTTTCAAATCCACCGCATCGACAGCCTTTCGTTCGCCAAAGACACGGGTAAGTTGGCAAGTTTCAATGGCGAAAGACATGGTTGAAAAAACCCAAAGCGATGAAAAGGTCACAGGTCGTTTGAGTTTAGCCGAAAAACCGCTGTCCGACGCCGTGAACCTTATTTTTGCGGAATTGTGCAGCCGACGAAAGTCAAAGTAAGCACATCCGATGTTCCTAGGAAGCGTCGAAGTGAGGATTCCCAAGCAAGTTAGCAGCCATCGAACGTCTCGACGGACGGATGGAAAACTTACCGTAACAAAGTTTTTGAAGAATTGGATCGGGTCGCAAATACCAACTCGCCCAACAGAGTGGCGAATCTCCGTTCATATCCATGGCGTCAATCGCAGCACCTGCGTCCAGAAGGTATTGAATCGTTTCTTCCGTGCCGAACGCGGCAGCGCGGTGCAAAGGTGTTTCCCCCTTGGTTCTGCAATCACGCATAAACCCACCTGTTTCCACGGAGGGTATGGTAACGCAATTGGGATTCGCGTTATTGCCAAGAAGTACCCTGATCACGAGGTCGTGTGCAAGTCGTTCCGATTTGCAAAGGGCTGCGTGGAGCGGCGTTTCCCCTGTATCAGGCAAGGGCATGTTCACATCGGCTCCACGCTCGATCAAAAACATACAAAGCCGCCAATGTCCGTGAAATGCCGCTCCATTGAGGTCCAAGTTTACTCCTAGTGTATCTAGCGATTCGCCATTGGCGAGCAGGAACTTCATCGCGCTCACGTCGCCGTAGTAGGCACACCATTTGAGGATAGACACACCATTTTGGTCGGCTGAAGTAGCTTGGTTACCCGCAGCAATGTATTCGAATACAAGGTCGGTGCGTCCGTCGACGATTTGGCTGAGAATGCTTTCGCTCATGGTATGCTCGTACATCGTTTCGGTGTTGATGATTTATCGCGATAAGCACATCGGTATGAGTCTTCGAGTGAAACAAACTGAGTGCCGAAGGGCGATAGCCCCGGTTCTCGACGAATGTCGAGCAATTGGAAAACCGGGGCTATCGCCCAACGGCTAATTGGTATCAAAAACATATGCGGATGTGCTTACCTCTCGGTATATTTTTCGGCATCCTATTGATTTGATGGCGGGGCTGGCTGACTGAATCCCATTCAACGCTCGCCTTAATGTAATCCATACCAACGTTCGATGACGTTGCGAATTTGGATCGCTTCCAGGCTTCCAGGCCATTGTGCAGAAGTCCCTTGCAATAAATGACGATTTCGAATAGCTTGAATAGCATCATTGCGATTGTCACGTGCTGGATGAACGGTGTCGGGCTGATTTATTCCAAAGACAATAACTTTAGTAGCACAAATCTCGTTGAAGTTGCGGGTTGATGAATACTTGTCCAATACCCAAATTCACTCAACATGGTTCGTCCTTGTTCACCCCTAGAGCCTATGCGGTTGTGGCAATCTGCTTGGTTTGGTCGGTTGCTGCAAGTTCCTGTTTAGACATATGGAGTTCGGCGACCGGGGTTCCGGGTTCCTGTTTAATCGAAGAAGTGCAAGAGGATTCGGACGCGGATAATACGCGAGTGGAATTCGAAAACACGGGCTTTTCTTGCCTATTAAGTTTTTCGGACGACTTCTTTCTTCCACAATACCCCGAAGGGCTTGCCGGCGATTTCGTTTCCGCCGTGTCGATATTGTCCGTGGCCAACGGACAGCGCGGTCCGCCAGTGTGATTTCTCTAGGTTGACTTACTCTCTAGGTTGACCGTCTGATCTCTTTTTCCGCAAACTTGCCACATCCTTGGGCGCAAGATTTGCATGACAGTGGGTTTATGCGCCCTTTTGTTCCGTCCCTTTTTTTCTTGGGCGGTGAACGTCAAGGCGGATAGGTTTTTATAATCGGTTTAGATAAACAGTTCAGGCAGTAATTCTATGATTACCGTACAGAGTAATGTGGACATCCCGGAACATTCCGTGGATCGCCGCACTATTGACCGTTGGCTGCTACATGCAACGCATTTCTTGCCATTACAAGGCCCGATTAAGGTCTTTGTGCATCACAATACGTTGCATGCATTTGAGGATCTATCGTTTGACGAAGGGGTCTTGGAAGGCCTTCGCATCTACAACAGTCAACCCTATTTCAGTGAAGATCGATTTCGAAAGGAGATGCAAACGGGGAGAATTCGTTTGAAGGATCTCGAACAAGTATTGCTCGATGATCTTGGAAATGAGGCAGATCGGCTTGTCGCGTCGTTTGGCACTCGATATCAATTGCGACTGGCGATGATGCAGTATCCGCTAAGGACTTTGCCTGATCGAGAATTGACTTGGCTAATCGCAGAGGGAGGGGCTCTTCAAGAATTCTTCTGCGAAGTGGAATCTGAAGACATTCGCAGCATAGTCGAGAAAACTCGAAACGATTTAATCAAGTACTTGAGGGACGCCGAGAAAGCGCCACACGAGCAAATTTTAATATTACCAAAATTGCTCAATGGAACTAGCGTATCTAGATTAGAGGCTTGGCCCGAAGCTAGATGGGCGTCCTTTACACTTGAATATCTTTGGGCCGCTTGTAAGCAAGGCGTGCAATCGTCGGATTCTCGAACGATCCACAACGGTGACGCCCAAACTCCCCTTCACACGCCTACGCCTGCTGAGCAGCGAGAGGCCAACCGGCTCGTTAACGATTTTTTAATCCGATTTTGCGGGTGTTACTTGGATCAAGGATTTGCAACTTGGCCCATGCCGGATCGGGAGCACGGGTTTCTGAATGCGTTCTGTTCTCTCTATGGATCACGAATGGCGATGTTGCCAGGTTGGTTGAAGCAATTGCCAACTGAGATCGCTCGGATCCGTTCAGCAAACCAAGATGCGTACGAGGTTGTTCAAGAGGAGCTGAAGCGATCCCAGCTTGACTCACATGCATGCGAAGAGCTGGTGAAACGAAAATTGCTTGCGCTCCGAGGTTGGGCTGGAATGATATGGCAGATGGAAACCTCTGCTCCGTGGACGCCGAAACCCGCCCCAGCGGGGTCCTTGGTGGGATATTTAGCGGTTCGGATGATTCTAGACCGGTTGGCAATGGAAACGATTCAGTCGCAATCGCAACGTTCGACTGGTCTCTGGCAAGCGAAGCGGCTGGATTCGCAATCGCACGCTGGTAGGTCCATCGAGTCACGAGCATTCACTATTTTTCAGATTGCTCAATTTCGGAAATGGACGCCTAGCTCTTTGGTGACCCTGAACGCTGCTGAGTGGACGCAACTTTTGAAGGAAGTGGACGAATTCTCGTCCTTGCAACGTAGACGCGTTTTCCAATTGGCATATGAACGCAGATATCGCGTTCAAGCCTTGGATGCGGTTGCTGTGCATTCCCGAAAACGCCGCGAAAAGCGTTTATTGCGTTCTAGCTCAACTCTACCCAAATTCCAGGTCATTACTTGTATTGATAATCGAGAGGAGTCCTTTCGACGACATCTCGAAGAAGTGGAATCGAGATGCGAAACATTTGGTGCAGCGGGTTTCTTTGCTGTAGTCATGTATTATCGTGGCGCAGCGGAAGCTCATTTTCGTCCGCTTTGCCCAATCAACATTGTTCCTAAACACTATGTATGCGAGGAACCAGCTTTTTCGGCCGAAATGGAAAGCGATAAGCGATCGCAGAGACGCAAGTTAATTGGTCGCGTGTCCCATCGCGTTCATTCCGGGTCGCGAACTTTCTTGGGGGGCATGCTTACAGGCTTATTTGGAACACTCGCGACTTTCCCATTGGTGGCTAGAGTCTTAGCACCGCATATCACTTCACGCATCCGAGATTCGATTGGCGGACTGGTTAGGCCACCCGCTACAGAATTGCACTTGGAACGAGTTGGGAATGGTCCAGGACCGGAATGGGATTCGCAAGGCTATTCGACCGAAGAAATGGCAGGAATTGTTGTACGAATACTACAAGATATTGGACTTGTGAAAGACTTTTCCCCGATCATCTTGTTCCTGGGGCACGGCTCCAGTAGCTTAAACAATCCGCATGAATCCGCCTACAATTGCGGTGCTTGCAGTGGCGGCCGCGGCGGGCCGAATGCGCGAGCCTTTGCGTCGATGGCAAACGATTCTCGCGTGCGAGAATTGGTTGCCCATGCTGGAATCCATATTCCCGAAGATGTCCGATTCATCGGTGGCTTTCACAACACGTGCAACGATCGAGTCGACTATTACGACCTGGACAGACTGCCATGGCCATTGCGAGCTCTTTTCCGTGACATTCAATTCAGGATTGACGACGCGCGAGCAAGAAACGCGCAGGAACGCGTTCGGCGATTTGAATCGGCACGTTTTGGGTTGACCCCCTCCGAGGCACTTAAGCATGTTGAGGAACGCTCGGAGGATTTATCGCAAGCCAGACCTGAGTACAATCATGCGACAAACGCACTTTGTTTCGTCGGTGAACGCGAATGGAGCTGCGGCTTGTTTCTCGATCGACGTGCCTTCCTCGCTTCTTACGATCCAAAAATTGACGACGAAAACGGGAAGATTGTTGAAAGGATCCTCCAAGCTGCCATTCCGGTGTGTGGCGGGATAAACCTCGAATATTATTTTTCAACGGTTGACCCAGAGGGATATGGTTGTGGTTCGAAATTACCACATAACATCGCGTCGTTGGCTGGAGTCATGACGGGAGCGGCGTCCGATTTAAGGCCAGGACTTTCGGCTCAGATGGTCGAAATCCATGAGCCGCTGCGAATTCTGTTTGTGGTCCAGACCACTCCCCAAATTATGCAGCGAATCGTGAAGGCCAATCCTGCGATTCGTTCACTTGTTGAAGGAGACTGGGTGCAATTGGCGCTGATCGATGTAGCCACATCGCAAATCATGCTTTACCTCAAAGGGGAGTTTGTGCCCTATCACGTGCAGAATAACTCGCTACCAGAGGTTGGAGCTTCTTCAGAAATGGTCCAATCCGAGCGAGGGCACTTGCCTTTTGCAACGATTCGTGAAGCGTTCGGCGACGCGACCTCGGAGGTGCAATCATGATGGACCTGGATGGAATGTTTTATTGGTTTGGCCTTGTCGTCGTGGCAGCCCCGTGTGGGCTAGTGGCCGTTCTTGGATTTTCGGCGCTTGTCAACCTTCCTTTGAGCGAGACGACGATATCGCGTTTAACTCAATCCGCCGTATTAATGAGTTTGCTGCCAGCCATTGGGATCTTGCTTTTGATGATAGCCACAGGCCGACGTTATGTACCAATCGAATTCGGCGATTGGGCGAGTATTCCGGAAGTGCATTTTCACTTTCGCTGGAAGTTTATCTTCGATCGCCTTTCGGTCCCTTTTGCCATTCTTGCATTAGTGCTGTGCGGAGTTGTAGGTTCTTTTACACGAAGGTATTTGCACCGCGAGGAAGGTTACCATCGGTTCTTTCTGCTTTATTCGCTGTTTGTTGCTGGTATTACGATTTCCGCCTTGGCCGGAACGATTGAAACTCTGTTCTTCGGCTGGGAGTTAGTTGGATTGTCGTCCGCCCTGCTTGTGGCCTACTTCCATGAACGGGAACATCCCGTTCGGAATGGTCAACGCGTTTGGTCGGTCTACCGCTTAGCAGATGCCTCTTTTTTACTCGGTGCGTTGTTGATGCATCATTTGACCGGTGAGGGAGACTTTGGGTCATTTGTAGGACAAGGGACCTGGCCAGATGGGAGTGCAGCCATTTCTTCCTTGAATGCCCTCCAAATCGGCTTCCTATTTTTATTGGCTGCCGCAGGTAAATCCGCATTGGTGCCGTTCTCCGGCTGGTTGCCGCGTGCGATGGAGGGTCCTACTCCTTCGAGCGCCGTGTTCTACGGTTCGCTATCCGTGCATTTAGGGGCTTACCTTCTGTTGCGCGTGAATCCGATCTTGGAAGCGTCCTGGCAATTGCAGATTGCCGTTGTTGCCTTAGGATTGATTTCAGCGTTGTTTGGATCGATCATGTCGCGAGTGCAGAGCGACGTCAAGAGTTCATTGGCATATGCTTCGCTCACGCAAGTTGGAATCATCGTCGCCGAGATCGGATTTGGTTTTTATTACTTGGCACTGATTCATATCATGGGGCATGCCTGCTTGCGAACCCTGCAACTCTTGCGGGCCCCGACGTTGTTAAGTGACTATCACGAAATGGAAAATGCAATCGGAATGCGATTGCCCGATTCGAAAGACCGAATGGCAGGCCTATTGCCGATAGGGCTCAAACGGTGGTGGTACCGGTTCGGGTACGAGCGAGGATACATGGACCTGATTCTCGATTCGTGGATTGTCGAACCCTTCAAATTGGTTTTTCAGTGGGCGGATCGCCAAGAACGACGATGGACCGATTGGCTATCACGCGAACCGTCTCGCGAATCTGATGCCATCGAACCACACCGCGAATCGGCCGAAAGGGTTGCATGATGCCAGAACTGCATTTTCCTTGGCTGGAATATTCCATTTTGACTCCCGCTTTAGGTTCCATTTTAGTATGGTGGATCGGTGATCGACGGTCGGCGCACAACTGTTCCATTGTTGTTTGCGCGATCGCGTTGCTCTTTGCTTTGGGTGAATGGGTCGATTTTTCGGTGCTCGAGTCCTACGAAGCACACGACCATTGGGACTTTATTGCATTCCTGTTTAAGCAAGATGTATTCGTGATCGATGAATTGAGTGCACCGCTCCTACCACTAGGTGCGCTAATCTATTTAGTGACGGTACTATCGACACTTCGCACGAAAGCAGGTCGATTCTCGTTTGCATGGGCTTTGGCATCCGAATCGATCCTTTTGGCTACATTAAGTTGTCGCGCGTCGTGGGTTTTGGTCGGTTTATTGATCGTCGCCACGATCCCACCTTGGATTGAGATGCGTCGACGAGGGCGTTGCACACGGGTCTACACAATCCACATGGGACTGTTTTCCGGGTTGTTGTTGATCGGCTATTCGATGTTTCAGTTGGGCCGCGGGAGCGAGACACTTGGTTTGATGTCAGGCGCGATTTTGTCTGCGGCAACATTGCTCCGAAGTGGAATTTTTCCCTTTCATTGCTGGACGACGGATCTATTCGAAAAGGCGACGTTCGGGACGGCTATGCTCTTCCTGACACCATTGACAGGCGCGTATGCCGTGATGCGATTGGTTTTGCCGATTGCTCCTGATTGGGCCCTTCACATGATCGCAATTGTATCGCTGTTCACTGCGGTATACGCGTCAGGTATGGCGTTGGTACAAACCGAGGCACGAAGATTCTTTTGTTATCTTCTGCTGAGCAACGCATCCTTGGTGTTGGTCGGGCTCGAACTCGTAACACCGATTGGGTTAGCAGGTGCGTTGTGTGTGTGGTTGTCCGTGGGACTGTCGCTAACAGGCTTTGGGGTCACGTTGCGTTCGATCGAGTCGCGGATCGGACGTGTTTCGCTGAACGACTACCATGGGCTCTATCAACATATGCCGAGGTTTGCGGGATTTTTTTTGCTTACCGGACTCGCGTCGATCGGTTTTCCCGGGACAATCGGATTCATCGCGATGGAATTATTGGTAGAGGGAGCGGTCGAAGTGTACCCACTCATCGGTTCCGTTGTTGTCATCGCTTCGGCGCTCAACGGCATTGCCGTCCTACATGCCTATTTTCGCATCTTTACTGGCCGACGCCCGATCGCCCAAATTTCATTGCAAGCTAGGTTTTCAGAGCGAATCTCGATACTTTTGCTGACAGTACTAATCGTAGGTGGCGGTCTGGTGCCGGGACCCAGTATTGCATCCCGCTATCACGCCGCTATCGAACTCGGACGACACCGTGAAGTTAGCGAAAGCCAGGATTCCGCACCACTTCCAAGTGACGTCATTAAACAGCCTTAGTCCGCAATGTGAAGCAAACTAGATTAACTCGAAACGGCAATTTCATCGCTTCGAAATAAAATGCGCGGTCTACATCCACCAACAAAGTCCTACTTGATCGCAATCGCCAGCCTCTAGGCTATGTAGTAGCAATATTGAGATCCTTATCCGATTACCTTTGCAAACACTTTCCCATCCAAGATGAACACTAAAAATACAAAAAATACTCCCCAAGACATTCCAGTTGGGAACGTTGCTGGATTTGTGAATTATTTTCGATCCGACATTCTATCTGGACTTTTGGTGTTCCTGATCGCACTCCCTTTGTGCTTAGGGATTTCTCTCGCGAGTGGCTTCCCTCCTTTGGCAGGCATATTTACCGCCATTATTGGTTCCATCGTGGCAACTTTGATGAGCAATTCTGAGATGACGATCAAGGGGCCAGCGGCGGGCATGATCGTTATTGTACTTGGATGCGTGCAAGATTTTGGTGGAGACGGAATGAATGGAGGTTGGGCCGATGCAGACATGTCGGCCTATCGTGCAGCATTAGCGGTCGGTGTAGCGGCCGCAGCATTACAAATTGGCTTTGCGTTCTTCCGCGGTGGGATCCTGGGAGAGTTTTTTCCGAGTGCAGCCGTGCATGGATTGCTTGCAGCCATTGGAGTAATCATTGTCCTAAAACAGTTTCCTGTAACATTGGGAGTCAGCGCCAAGGGAGACCCTCTCGAATTGCTTCGCGAAATCCCGCACTTCATCGCGAGTGCAAACCCAATGATTGCAGCGATTGGTCTGGTCAGCCTATCGATCATGTTCTTGTGGCCAATGGCTGGTCGCCAAATCAAGTTTCTACGTCTAATTCCTTCTCCGATGATCGTATTGCTGGTCGCTATTCCGATGGGTATGGCGGGCAATCTATTGCAAGAACATTCGTATGTACTCGCTGGCCACGAATATCCCTTGGGAGAACAATTTCTCGTTCAAATGCCCTCGCGCATCTTCGGTATGTTTGACGAAATAACTTACCCGGACTTTGCTGCATTGGCTCAGCTTAAGGCTTGGTGGTGGGTCTTTTTGTTTTTTGCGATTGGTAGTCTTGAGTCTATTTTGAGCGCTAAAGCGGTCGAACTTCTAGATCCCTACCGTCGAAAAACGAACATGGACCGGGATATGGCTGCGGTTGGTTGTGGAAACCTCCTTGCGGCTCTCGTGGGTGGACTGCCCATGATATCGGAGATTGTCCGTAGCCGGGCGAACATCGACAACGGAGCAAAAACTCGGTTTAGTAATTTGTGGCACGGGATGTTTCTGCTGCTATGCGTGGGGCTGATCCCAACCATCCTACATAGAATCCCCTTGGCGGCTCTAGCTGCCATGCTTGTTTACACTGGATACAGACTAGCGCACCCGAGAGAGTTTATTAACGTATACCGTATTGGTCGTGAGCAATTGCTCATCTTTGTAACGACACTGATCGCCGTACTGACGACAGACCTACTGGTTGGAATTTTGATTGGAATTGGAGCCAAGATTTTTCTTCACGTCATGAATGGAGTTCCGTTGAAGTCCTTGTTTCGAACCTACTTACAAATCGAACAGGGAGAGGGCGATAGCTGCACGATTCGAGCCCACGAATCCGCAGTGTTTTCCAATTGGATTCCATTTCGACGACAAATCGAAGATATTGGATTGGTCCAAGGTGCCTATGCCTAATCCATCCATCCTTGCTTTTCGAAATGGAAAGCTCGTTTTGCCCAACAGCACGGTCGAAGATGCTGTGATCATCGCTCGCAATGGTGTGATTGAGTACGCGGGAGCAGCAAAGGCTCCCCTACCAAAAGATGCGATCGTGGTGGATGCACGTGGTGGGTTTATCGCACCTGGCTTCGTTGACATCCATGTTCATGGTGGCGAAGGTGCAGATTTTATGGATGGGACCGTCCAAGCCGTGCGAACTGCAATACGATGCCACGCAATGCATGGCACTACCACTATCTTTCCAACCACCACGACAGGCACTCCCGAACAAATCGAAGCGATGTTGCAAGCAACCGCCATCGCTAAAGCGCAATGGACTCCCCAGCACGGTGCACGCATCGCCGGTGTACATCTATATGGTCCATTCTTTGCGCCAGATAAAGTCGGTTGCCATCGGCTGGATGGGCGTCGCGACCCAACTCGCGCCGAATACAATCGCTATTTCAATTCCAAAATAGTGAGTGTTGCCACATGCGCCGCAGAGTTGCCTGGAGCGGACGCATTTTACAAAGCAGCTCGGAAACACGGCTGTTTCATCACTTGCGGCCACTCGAATGCAAATTGGACAGAAATGGAAAGAGCCTTTCGATATGGAATGAGGCATGTCGACCATTTCTGGTGCGCAATGAGTTCGGTCGTGTCGTTGCGAACACGCTGCGGTACGCCCATGCAAGCCAGCATGGAGCAATTTGTTCTTGCAAACATCGAAATGAGTACCGAGGTGATCGCAGATGGATGCCATCTTTCCGACGAACTGCTCCATTTCGCATTTCGAATGAAGGGGGCAAGTCGTTTGTGTCTTGTGACGGACAGCAGCCGGGCGCTTGATATGCCACCGGGCCGCTATCGATTTGGCGACAATCGCGACGGCGAATGGTTCTTGAGCGATGGGCAAGTTGGTAGAAGCATCGACGGCAATGGACTAGCCAGCAGTATTGCCGGCATGGACCGCATGGTACGCGTGATGGTTCGAGCGACAAAAGCGCCGTTGCACGATATTTTTCGCATGGCGAGCCTTACTCCTGCGGAACGGGTAGGGATCGCAAGTGAATGTGGTAGTCTCGAACCGGGTAAACGAGCGGATATTCTTTTGTTAAACAAAAAGTTGCATCCGAGACGGGTGTTCATCGGCGGTGTGGAGATGATTTAAAAGCGTCACGCGAGAGATCAGGACGTCAAACATCATAAATTGCCGGATCCACGCCGATCGTTCCGACCAAGGTGTTTACGTACTCCGCTTGGCTGCACAATTCCAATTGCGATTTCGCATGCGACAATTTCGTCTGCAACCCTAGACGCTTGGCTACCGCAGCATGGGTTGGTCTGCTGCAATATTCCGTCAGATACGTTACGTGACGCTGCCAGATTTTTTGGTCGACTCGTTGTTTGGCGGCGAGCCTCGCTTGGTACCACTCGCTTTGCATCATATGTTCGCGAGTAAACATTTCTCGCACTTCAGGCGAATTTAGGCCGAAGCCATTCCAGGACCCCTCCGCCATGATTTTAAGAATCGCTTGCAAGGGTGGACATGCAATATCGATACTATCATCGTTCAAATAAATCTCAGCCACGCGTTTCTGTGCTTCGGCAATATGTAGGATTCCATCAGCGTAAGAATCCAGATCTTGCTTTTCCGGACAAAGGATGCGGTCGTCAAACACTTTGCTCGGATTGTCAAAGACGCGACCAAAGTACCGACGCACGAATCGCGAAGTAATGCGGTATCCCAATCGACTTGCTGGAATCAAAACACCTTGATGCGAAAAATCTTCGATTCGTTCGAGTAACCCCTCTCGTTTTAGGAACTCCGGCTCACGTTCCTCCGGTCGCAATCGGCACCATATCTCTGGAACGAACATACTAATGTCGTGCCCCACTTCAATCTCCGGACCAATGTGACCTGCCGCAGTACTGAACCCTCCAAGTCCGGTCAGGATCATGCTGACGATCGATGCGTTCAAGTCATAGCACATATTGAGCGCATTGAAGGGCCCTTTGGTCAGTGCGCCTTCGCTGCCCGCACCCGTCGTCGAGGGGCTCTTCCCGGTTAGCGAACAGACGTAGTCCATCATCAATTCGGGTAGATCCTGATAGTGAATTGGGCTAAACACCGCGAGCGATCGAATTCCCGCTTTCAAGTCAGGCGGATTGTTGCGTCGACCGGACAGTATCGAGCCCACGGGGATCGGCACGTACTCATTAGCCGGGGTTGCTCGATAGAGTTGGATGCCTCGAAACGCAACGTATCGATCAAAAGGATCGATCAAATCGGGGCGATCTTGCAAGTAACGTGGGTTCTTGGATGGCTTGCCGTCAACTAACCTAGGCTGAGCCGATGAAACCGCGAATAACTGATCGCCTTTCATAAAGTCGCTTAATCGATTCTGCATAGGTGCAGAATATTGTTCGAAGTCGATGATGTTTGAAATCTCCTGTCCGACCATCTCTCGCGTCAATGGTTCAAAGTTGCAGAAGAAATTGCCGACGTCGGCCACGTCCTCTTCGGTTTGCTTGTCCAGTCCACGATGGACAGCGTCATCGGGACGCTGGAACAAGCGGTATTCGCAATTGGCGACGAACTTGTAGCTTCGTTCCGCTGGAAAGGCTTGCGTGTCGGGCAAGGTTGTCAAGAATCTTTTAGGCACAACCACGCTCGCCGTTATATCGTCCTCAAGTTGGATCTTGGCGGATGCCGCGAAATCTTGTCGCAGCTTATACATTCGCCAACGGCCGAGCGGATCTAGGCCAACACGAAGGTACATGCCGACCAGCTTGCGGTTTTCGTATTTGAGTTCATGCCCATTGTCACCATTGACGACATCGACGCCGAAATGTTCCCGCCAATTGCCGTTCCATTCCGGTTTGCAGAATCGCTTGATGATAAACGCCATCGCATACAAATGCGTGGGTATGCGACTTAACCACTTGCTGTACTGTTCGGTGTATTCTCGCGAAGGGGTCAGCAGTTTGATAACACTGCCAAGGGTTCGATTTGGATCGAGAACTTTTCGGCTGTCGCGTTTCGAGTAATCCGGCCTTTCCGTTGAGTCCGGTTTCCATCGATCGGAATAATCGCGGTCGAAGATGGCTTGGAGCTGATCGAAATCGTCGTCGATGTCGGCAACGAAAATGGGTCCGCCCTGCATGTAGTCTCGCAGCGATTTGCTGATCTCGCTCTTGCCACCGCCACTGACTGTACATGGCTTGTGACATACTGTTCCTTCACCGCCAGTACCGATCAAACGCCACGAAGGAGCACATGGATGCTTTTCCATCTGCACCTTGTAACCGCTCGGGGCCATGTAAATCTTGTCGCGTTCTAGCGATATCGAGTGCGATTGCCCGTCGATGGTCCAACGAATCGTTCGGTCAAACAACGATGCAAGCGCATCCTCTGGAACGTAAACGAGGTTCGGGTGAACTCGATCGATTCCGTAACCCTCCGGTTTGATATCGATGAAGCTACCGTAGTCGTTTGCTAAGTCGGAGAAAGAGCGGCCATTGTATCTGCGCGAATTCCATTGAAATTCCTCGCCAAGATTGTGTGAAACGAATGCGAGAGTACCGCCTGCATGTTCTTCTTCCGCGTTACCCATCAAGTTGGCGGCATAGCTGATTTGGGTTTTTACTTCTTTCTTGCAATAGCCGAAGTAGTTGTCTGCGATGAGCGTGATGATGACGCCTGCTTCCGTGCGGCACGTGATCTTGAACGCCTGACCATCATTGTATTTTTCGGTGGGATCTTGCCAGCACATCCGATCTCGTATTTGTCGCTCAGTCGCTTGATCGATATGAGGGAGTCCAAGTTCTTTCTTCGAGAGCTGAATCAAATGGGGCGCGAGGATAACGCAGCCCGTATGTCCGGTCCAATGTGCGGAGTCCAATGCCGCATCGTTTTCTGGAACCAACGGATCGCCTGAATTGCCGAATATCGATTCAACGAAGTCCAGGTTGCTTGCCAGTCCGCCTGGAACGAAGAATCGAATCTCCATCGATTTGTGTTCGCAATAGCCTGGCACCGCAGGGCATACCAGCGGTCGAATCAAAAGCGAAACAAACGTCTTTGCCGGTACACCGTTGGCTTGAGTGAACGGCAATTCTAGGAGTTCATCCGGTGGCATGCATGCTCGTTGAAACAACTTTGCGAATACAGCCTTGGGGACACTTCGCTTATCGCCAGCGATTGGCAATCCCCCCTCGGTCACGTGGAATGTGCCTTGAGTGGTTCGGCGATCGGCTTGTGGATTATGGAGCACGCCGTTGGCTACGCGATACGAGCTGACCATCTCATTTTGAAATCGTTCTCCACCATCGGGCAGGCTCAATTGACGGGCTAAACCATGATGGTCTAGCACAAGCGTTTGGGCGGGTAAATGCAGCGGTGCATCGAGAGAGATTTCAGCAAAGTGTTCGGCAAGAAATGCTTCGATACGATTATCGATCGGGGCTTTGAGCTGGGTCAAAAGCCTGTTTTTTTCCTCAAGATTGGCTAAGAGGCCATCGAGCAAATCGACCCGTTGTTTGGCTTCTTCGTCCAGAACCAAGTCCGAAGCCGCCATCTGCATATAAATGTACTGACGCAAAGTGCCAGCGGCTTTTGGGTCTCGGTCGGCTTTACGAGACCAAGAGAGGGATCTCTCAGGAGAATCCAAAAGCCAGCCGCCATCAATGGAACGATCGTGTGAAGTATTGTTGGGCATCAGGATAGGGGCTTGTTTGAGAATCGACAGAATATCGTTTACGCTGTCTGGATCGAGATGTGGTCGGAATAGGCTGCCTCGGAGAGTTGGCATACAAACAGCTATAAATCATACAACTCAGGATCGACATTGGGCAGCTCGAAGAAACGAGAGAGTTTTTTACCTTTTCCGGTTGCCTGAGCGAATGGGTCACCATCGGCGTCGAGGGCATCTCCCATTTCCGCATCAATTTTATCAGGATCTTCGCCTGCCTCCATCCGTTTGATGGCTTCCAGCATCGCGCCGTTGGGCTGCATGCCTGTCATTTCGAACATGCGCTTCATGAGTCCGGCCATTTGACGCGGATCCTCAGGTCCATCCCCTCCCTCTTCCATGTGAGGTGCCATCTCGGCCATCAACTGTTCCATTTTGCTTTCGTCCACGTTTTCGAACGGGTCCACAGAAGCGCTGCTTTCGGTAAGCCCCTTGGAAATTGCGAATCGGGAAATCTTTTTTTCCAGCTTCTTAAGTCCGCACTTTGGGCATTTCGGCGTTGCACTTTGGCTCATCGATCTCGCAAAAAAGCTGTAGATCGTGTGACAAGGCGGACAATAATATTCGTAAATTGGCATTGATCGAGGGATTCCGAAAACGAGGAACGACAGCAGTGGCTACGTTTTAGCGTACCGAATAACGTTCCGTCCGTCAGCGCCGAATATCGGATAAGCCCAAGTCGCCGAGTCGCCGGTATCAGCTTGACCGCATGAGTCTCCCGCTAGTATTATTTGACAACCAGTCAGGCGATGGTCGTTACCACTCGTTCGGCGACATCATCTCCATTAATCTGTGTTGAATCATTTTGTCCGACAGGCACCACCCACTCCATGACGCTGACCCAAGCGAGCCGTCGGGCGAACTCATCGGTTCCCAAGCTGGCGTTCCGCCTTTGTTTCCAACGCCGGAACTATTGGCGGAATTGGCGGACCAGAGCCAAAAGCTCGAATCGGCCACCCCTGAAGCCATCCTTGGGTGGGCCATTACGCGATTTGGGGATAAGTTTACCATGGCCACAGCATTTGGCCCTGAGGGGATGATCATCTTGGAAATGCTGTCGAGGGTTTCCCCCAAGACTTGGGTTTTTAATTTGGATACCGGTTACCAGTTCGAGGAGACGCTTGCCCTGAGGAATCGGGTCGCAGAACTCTATGGAATCGAGGTCGAGCTATTGCAGCCGGAACTAACCGTTGTGGAGTACGAAACACTCCATGGCGGCCCCCTTTACAAAAACAATCCAACCAAGTGCTGCGGCGATCGAAAATTGGCTGTGCTCAGGAAAGCAGCGCTTGGAATGCACGCTTGGGCAAGTGCCATCCGACGCGACCAAAGCCCTGATCGAGCTCAAGCCCCTATCGTTGGCTGGGACAAGAAATTTCACCTTGTAAAAGTAAGTCCACTCGCGAATTGGACCAAGAAACAAGTTTGGGATCGAATTGTGAAAAGCAATATCCCCTACAATCCGCTTCACGATGCCGGATATACAAGTATCGGTTGCAAGCCATGCACGCGAGCCGTTTTTGCCGGTGAAGACGAGCGTGCAGGCCGCTGGAGCGGCACAGGGAAAACCGAATGCGGCCTCCATACACAAGATTGACCAAAGGAAATTGAAATGTCGCCTCAAGAAAAAGCGGAATCGCTAGGTATCAAGTTTGCGAAACAGGAACCCGGCTATCTTGGCATGGTGGTTAAGTCGGGAAATCTACTGTTCACTTCTGGACACGTTAGCGATTTGAAGGGGAAGCTTGGAGCGGGCGTGACAGTGGAAGAGGGCAAAATTGCAGCACGCGAGTGCGCTGTGAAAATTCTCAATTCCGTTTGGAACGCTCATGGCTCACTCAATGGATTGCGAGTTCTAAAACTTTTGGGATGTGTCAATTCAACGCTTGAATTCCACGAACAGCATTTGGTCGTCAATGGTTGCAGCGATTTGCTCCATGAGATCTTCGGAAAGTCCGGCGACGGCTATCATGCTCGGAGCGCACTCGGGTTTGCCCAAATCCCAACCAATTCAGCGGTCGAGGTCGAAGCGATTTTTGAAATAAAAATGTAAGCGGCTTATGGCTAGCATCATTGGCTAAGCTGGCATAGGATAGTGCGATTCGTGAGGTCTTGGGCAAGCCCATGTATCGCGAATCCCGCTTCGTTTTTGATCGCTTACCATTGACCTCAATGTCCGCTTCAGATTTCCACCAAGAAGACGAATTTCCGACCCCATTGGATGTACCGGAAAGTCCGGCTTGGAAGCCTGAACGACTCGCCCCACGCTGCGAGGAAGCGAGGCTCTGGGAAATCGTTCGCGAACTCGACCTTGAACCCTACCGGAGATTGGCGAACGCATCCGGACGGGAAAGTGGTTTTCAGGTCGCTTGCGTGTCCACTGGACGTGCTCAGGCCTCTGAGTCGCTCGCCAGAGCAACCCCCGATGCGCATGTTACTGTTTGGTACTTGGATCAGTTTCAGTCGTACCGTGCAATAGAGCACATTGGTATGGTCGAAAACACGAACCCCAATGCAACTCCAGTCCCACCCAACCTTAGAGTCGTTTGCACCGCTGATTTGCCACAGGAAAGGTATCAGCTCGCGTTATTACCGTTGATCTCGTCCGGCGAAGTAGAATTGGCGCGAGACTCTTTGCAGCAGATGTTTCACCGTTTGGACATCGGTGGTCGGTTAGTCGTGTCGGTCGACAATCCGGAAGACAAATGGTTGCATGACCAACTCAAAAACTTCGAGAAAAGCGTTAAGGTTCGCAAATTCGACGACGCCATGGTTTACATGATCGATAAGCTTTCGCCGCTTAAGAAGCTCAAGGATTTTTCTTGCGAATTGGCGTTTCGAGATTGCGAAGAACTGATTCGATTTATCACGCGACCAGGAGTTTTCTCGCATCGGCAGCTTGACAACGGTGCCAGGCAATTGCTCGACGCAGTGGATGTCTATCCTCAAGCCAGGATTTTGGAAATCGGATGCGGTAGCGGATCGGTGTCGCTTGGGATAGCCAAGCGTGACCCCTCGGCAAGCGTCCACGCCGTTGACTCGAATGCTCGCTCGCTCGACTGCCTTGCTCGCGGAATGGAGTTGAATGGACTTAGCAACATCACGATGGAGCTCAATCATTCAGGCGTATATGGCGAACCTGGTCAATTCGATATGGCGCTCGCCAATCCACCTTACTTCGGGGATTTCCGTATCGCCGAAAAATTCTTAGCCGCAGCTCATCGTTCGCTAAGACAAGGCGGTCGCTTGGTCTTAGTCAGCAAGCAACCGAAATGGTATCAAGAGAATCTTGAGCGTTGGTTTATCGAATGTGAAGTCTTTCCATCGCGGCGGTATCACATTGCATCCGGCGTGAAACCTTAAGGGCCCGTTACGAAAATGAGTTGGTGGCAAAAGACGATTCAACTACCTGCGTTCCGACGAGGCTGTCACTTGATCACACATCATGTTGTCCGAGAACTAAACACGCTTGAATCGATCGAAATTGGACTGCTACATGTCTTCATTCAGCACACGTCGGCGAGCCTCAGCATCAACGAAAACGCGGATCCGGACGTAAGAGTCGACATGGAAATGGCGTTGAACCAAATTGTGCCAGAGGACCTTGAATATATTCACACCATGGAGGGCTCAGATGACATGCCGGCACACGTCAAATCGTCACTTTTGGGAAGCAGCGTAACCATTCCGGTCACGAAAGGTGGTTTGGCCTTCGGAACTTGGCAAGGGATTTACTTGTGCAAGCATCGGAACAACGCAGAGGGCCGATCGTTGGTTCTGACGTTGATGGGATCCTAAGTTGCACGACGCTCTGCGTCGTGATTCCTGAGACACGGAACGTCGAACCACCACATGCGTAACCAAAAGCAAAGGCTCGGAGTACGGAAAGAGCAAACGTTTCAAACAAGAGCGTCGTGCAACTCTGCAATGAAAGTTGGTTAATGGTGTTCTTTGCGACCGAGCGCGTTTTTCAATGAAAACAAGTTGTTTTTGGACGTTAACCCTCACTTTGGGAGATTATGAAAATCCGATCAAAGTTTCATTAAATTCAGTTGAACGAATTCCTACTTCCGTTAATCTTTGCTGTGCCTGTACATGCATCGACGCATGTCAATAGCAGTTTTTTGCGAAATAAATCGATTCAGGAGTTGACAATGAGGAGAGTTCGAATGGTTCGACGTGGCTTCACGCTGGTGGAGTTGCTGGTGGTAATTGCCATCATTGGGATTTTGGTCGGGTTATTGCTTCCCGCCGTGCAAGCGGCCCGCGAAGCCGCGCGTAGAATGCAATGCTCAAATAACATGCGTCAAATCGGATTGTCACTTCATAACTTCGAGTCCGCCCGCAAAAAGTTGCCACCGTCCAGCGTGCAATTGGCCGGTACTGGTCCCTTCAACGTTACCGAACTAGCGGAATATCTCAAAGTCGGAACAACTGGGACTGTGGCGACTGATTTTGCAAAGCAGTGTTTTTTGACAAGCGTTCTGCCAACACCATTATGATTGCGGAAGCCGCCGGTCGACCGTCTACCTACAACTTCGGAAGGCTAATCGAAGAGTATGCAGGCGGGACGAACCCCTACATGAACGGCCCTTGGGCGCACTCAGGAAACGACATTGCGGTGGACGGATCGACGGTTACGACCAACGCAGCTGGAGTTCGTGTGGCCAACACACTTAGCTCCGTAGCCGGAATGGCGAACACGTGTAGCCTAAACTGTTCGAACCAGGGGGAAATATACGCTTTTCACACGGGTGGGGCCAACGTTATCCTCGGCGACAGCGCAGTCAAGTTCCTGAGCGCGAGCATTGACCTAAGGACCTTGATGTTGATCTGCTCGCGTGCCGACGGGACACCTGTCGGCGAAGCATTCGGTGACTGATCGAGCATTCGCGTGTGCAAGGGCCAAAGTTCCACATCTTTGCCCACATCGCTAGGGAATCATTTGCGGTACGATGTAGGCTTGGGCTGCGACGACCAAGCCTACCATGATCGCCAACGCGATACTGTGCATGAAGACATACCGCAGAATCTTGCCTTCTTGTCCATGTTGCCCAGTTGCAATGCCAGCCACCACGATCGACTGCGCATCGATCATTTTGCCCATAACACCGCCTGAGCTATTGGCCGCAGCTGCCAATACGGGCGAGATTCCCAATCGCTCCGCCGTAATCTGCTGCAAATTCCCAAAGAGCACGTTGGACGATGTGTCGCTCCCCGTCAATGCGACACCGAGCCAACCTAGCAACGGCGAAAAGAACGGAAACAGAAAACCCGTACCTGCAAAGGCTAAGCCCATCGATGCATCTAAGCCACTGAATCGCGTCGTATAACCGATCGCTAACATGACAGAAATCGTCACAAGCGATGTTGTCGTTCGTTGAAGAGTTCCAGCGAAGAGGATCGCCAATTTTCTTGGAGAAAGCCCAAGCAGAAGTCCGGAAATCATCGAAGCGAAAAACAAAGCGGTCCCGGTCGCGGACAGCCAGTTCCATTCGTAGATGGCTTTTTCAGGAGTCGGGGCGAAGACCACAGGCTGATCTCGAACAACCTTGAGATGGAGCCCCGGTACTGCAAATTCCGATTTTGTCCACGCGTTCAACTGACTCTTGACTTGAGGAAGCCCCCAAACGAAAACCATCATCGAGACAATGATCCAGGGCAACCAAGCAATCCAAGTTTCACGCGTGGACGGGGCGAATTCCTTCACCGCCGCAGATTCGTCGGGAAACCTCCAAACTGTTTTCGGTTGCCAAAATCGAAGCAAGGCAACCAAGGCAGCAATAGAAACGATGGCGCTAATGACATCCACTAGCCACGGACCATGATAGTTGCTGACAACGAATTGCATGATGCCAAAGCTGAGACCAGCAGCTAGGCACGCCGGCCATACTTCGAGCATGCCTCGCCAGCCCGTCATCGCCAAGATCAGCCAAAACGGAACGATCACTGAGAACAGAGGAAGCTGCCGACCTACCATCATGCTGAGGGACTCAAGCGGCAATTCGGTCACTCTTGCTAATGCGATGAGTGGGGTTCCGAGGGCTCCGAACGCGACCGGAGCCGTGTTTCCAATGAGTGCCAGTCCAGCAGCCGGCAACGGCTTGAATCCGAGCCCGATTAACATGGCGGCGGAAATGGCAACGGGCGTACCGAATCCCGCTGCACCCTCGATGAACGCACCAAAGCTGAATGCAATCAACAACAACTGTATGCGTCGGTCATCAGCAAGCGTGGCAATCGATCGCTTTAATACGTCAAACTTACCCGTCGCGACGGAGATATCGTAGGTAAAGATCGCCGTCAACACGATCCATCCAATCGGAAATAGCCCATAGGCCGCACCGTTGGCAGCAGCCAAAAGCGCAAATTTCGCTGGCATTTGGTAGACACAGATCGCAATCAACAAAGAGACACACCAACCTGCGAGAGCCGCATATTGCGCTTTGACGTGAAATATTGCCAATAGTCCGAGCAACACGAAAATGGGCAACGAAGCCACCATCGCGGACAAATAGGGATTCCCACAGGGGTCGTAGTTCTGAGTCCAAGTCATGGGTGTACCATACTAGTGTGGATGTGAGTGGTTTCCACGCCGAACATAGGCGATGGTACCTGTAACCCTTAAAACCAAGAACACGTAGTTATAGCGGCAATTCCCAAGGGGAGTTTGGACTGTTCCTTTATTCATTACGGGCAACGCTTTCACTAATCTCGGATACAATACAATCGGAGGTTTCTCGATGATTGAGTTTACGATTACAGGCGAAGAACTGTGGGCTCGAATGGAGCGTGCCGTGGAAAAGGTCAATGAACGACTTCGGAAAACGGTTCGGATACTAGAGGATGCAAAAGTTCCGTATGCCGTGATCGGCGGTCACGCGGTACGCGCATGGGTTGCTCAAGTAGACGAAGCGGCTCTGCGTACAACACGAGACGTTGACATTCTCGTGCGTCCAGCCGATTTACAAGCGATGACGGCTGCGATGACGGCTGCGGGATTCCACTATCGAAAGACGACAGGATTAGACATGTTTGTCGAGCATCCCGACGGGTCAGCTCGCGATGCGGTCCATGTCATGTTGGTTGGTAACGTCGAAAGAAGAGGTGACGAGCCAAATCCCGATATCGAGCCTTGGGTTCGTGCGAATGATTTTCGGGCAATCGCCTTAGAAACACTCGTACGCATGAAATTGAATGCATTCCGAGATAAAGATCGAGTTCACCTTCGAGACATGATTTCGTTGGGGATGGTCGACGAGTCGTGGCTCGACCGTTATCCGGAGCAATTTCGAGTTCGATTGCAGGAACTACTAAACGATCCCGACGGTTAGCATTTAGTCGACGACGAAAAGCAAAAAGGGGACGCAGCGGACGCAGCTCAGTTCGCGTAGATGGAGTTTTTTCACGGCCTGTCATCGCGCTGAACAGGCGGCGACATGAACGCTTCCAACGAATAGACAACAACCGTCGCCGCTGACCCTTGGGTGCCTGGCACCTATCGACCCTCAGTAAGTCGTTCCCGCGCAGGCGGGAATCAAGTGGAGTGCGTGTGATGACTGGGTTCCCGCCTGCGCGGGAATGACGGACAAGTGGGAAGCTCACTCCTAGGAGAGTGACACAAAAGAGTGGGGGGATCCTTGGGTGCCTGGCACCTATCGACCTGGCACCTATCGACCCTAGATGGCCGCATGAGCCATACCAGCCCCATGAGCCACGCCAGTTCGTCGTTCCCGCGCAGGCGGGAATCCAGTGGAGTAGTGTGATGACTGGGTTCCCGCCTGCGTGGGAATGACGGACAAGTGGGAAGCTCACTCCTAGGAGAGTGACACAAAAGAGGACGCAGAGAGCACATTCAAGAACGTGGCTGGAAAGCCGACGAGTATCGAGCAAGCCCGCAGCCTAAAATCGCGACGCAGATTCTACGTAAGCCGCGTCTAGCAATTCTTGGCAAGGCAAATCGCACCGAAACGTTGAGTACTCAAGCAAGGGCAAAAGGAGGGACGCGACCATTTTTTCGGATGGGTCGTTGCAACTTGGTTTTAGATCTCCTGTTTTGATTCACTTCTACTTTCTTGACGTTATCGATGGAGTGAATCGTGGCAAGATTGGATAGGGCGGAAATCTTTGACCCTTCCGAAAACATAGCGTTCCATGGCGTGGCACGAGCGTCCCTCTCGTGATTTCATGGGCGAGACGCCCATGCCACGAGGGGACAAAAGTGTATGATACAGCCACCATACCGGCGGCTATCGCCCTGCTGCTCACAATGTGTGAGCCCGAAGGCTAGTAGTTGCGTTCACCATTCCCGCTGAACTCCTTGTCGCAATGAACCAAACAACAAACCGGCTAAAAGCACTCTTCACCCAACATCCTTGGCTGCCCTTTGTTTTACCGATGGCAATATTTATGCTCATCGGCTCGCTTGAGCCTAAGCCGAACGCGGATTCCTCGACCGCTATTCCGTATAGCTACTATCCCTGGGTTTACGCGGTCAAGTTAATCGCAACGTTAGCCTCGCTCGTATTCGTTTGGCCATGGTACAAAACCTTGGCTCAAACAATACGCTGGAAAGGGATCGCAGTAGGGATCGCGGGCGGCATCGTTTGGATCTACCTCTGCAACTTGAATTGGGAACAAACTACGCTTTTGCCATTACTGAAGACATGGGGGCTGGAGAGCTTACTCGGATCAGGCGTGCGATCGGCATTCAACCCGTTCGAAGAATGGAAAGATCAGCGAATTGCTACTTTTGCATATTTAGCATTGCGTGGGTTCGGCTTGATATTCATTGTGCCCATCATAGAAGAATACTTCCTGCGAGGCTTTGTCATGCGTTACATCGCTTCCGAGCACTGGACGGATTATCCTATAGGGCGTGTCACCGCAATATCCGCGTTGGTCGGGACGTTGGTACCGATGCTGATGCATCCGGGCGAACTGCTCGCGGCTGCCGTTTGGTTCTCAATGATTTCCCTGCTTGCTTGGCACACCAAGAATCTCTGGGAATGTATCGCTGCTCACTCCGCCACGAATTTGATTTTGGGAATCTACGTTCTCACCAATGGAGCCTGGTGGCTGGTATAGCGGAGGCATCTTTAAATTGTTTCCTTTTCAGACTATCATCTTGTGGATCCGTTCGGCAATATTGCAATTGCAAGTGGAAACGCAATCGCATCCTAACTCACAATCCGTGCATTTCGAATGACAAACGCGAGCCGACAAACATCGCACCCCATACAACAGGCGTTCTCGCGTCGATGTTTTTTACAAGCTGGCGCTCTGGGTGCGGGCGGATTAACGCTGGCGAATTTAATGCAACTCCAGGCTCAAGGAACAATCCGACCATCTGCAGCAGGTTCCAATGTCATCTTATTTTGGCTCAGCGGTGGCCCCGGCCACATGGAGACCTGGGATCCAAAACCGGAAGCACCTTCGGAATATCGAGGACCGTTTGGAGCGATTAGAACCAACGTTCCAGGAATACAGTTCGGAGAGCTGATGCCAGAGCAAGCACGCGTGGCGGATAAACTGGCGGTAGTGCGAACCGTCAATCATGGGACTGGTGATCATACAAAAGGAAATCATTGGATGCTGACCGGATTCGAGGGTCCCGCATTCAACGCGCCAGATAATCAACAGCAACGTCGTCCTGCGATCGGTTCTGCAGTGGCCCGTCTACGCGGTGCAAACACGGTTGGAATACCGCCATACGTAGCAGTCCCTGACTTGCGTGGCGGCACCGATAACTTGTTTCATTACGCGGCCTACTTGGGAGGCGGATGGAATCCCTTTGTTGTTAATTCGGATCCAAATAAAGCTAATTTTGAGGTTAGAAATCTGTCGTTGGGAAATAGTTTGACCCTGCAACGACTTGCGGACCGCCATGAATTAAGGCAGTCGATCGATCGATTGAGGGCCGACACCGTGCCTTTGCTGGAGGAGTTCGATGAGCATCAGCTAGCGGCATTTGAATTGCTTACGAGCAACCAAGCCCGTGACGCTTTTGACTTGTCGCGAGAATCTGATTCACTGCGAGACCGCTACGGTCGACATACATTTGGGCAAAGCGCTTTAGCGGCTCGTCGATTGGTAGAGCATGGTGTCACTTTTGTAACAGTCAACTGCGTCCCGTGGGATCATCATGGCTCACCTGGGCAGTATAAAACCGAGGAAGGAGCTCGGCTTCTGATACCGCCATTGGACCGCGCAATTGCAACCCTGGTAGAAGATTTGATCGACCGTGGCATGTATGACAAGACGCTGATTGTGGCGATGGGGGAATTCGGACGCACTCCGAGAATGAATAGTAACGCTGGCCGTGACCACTGGGGTAATGCCTTTAGCGTGCTTTTTGGAGGAGGAGGGATGCGGATGGGACAAACAATCGGACGCTCCAGCTCACGAGGCGAACATGTCGTTGAGCGCCCAATCAGCCCTCAAGACATTGCAGCCACGATCTATCATCATTTGGGAATCGATGCCCAAACCGTGACGTTTAATGACCATTTAAACCGACCTTTTCCTCTGCTAGATCAGGGAAAACCGATTCACGAGTTGGTTGGGTAAAAGTACGACCCGCAATTAACAGTCGTCATTCATCGTCGCTATGGCCTTGTTGCCGGTCCGCGCGAGTCTGAGCGGAATGAACTGAGATAGCGAAACATGCACGTCGAGTGAAGACAGGCCTAGTTTCTAGAAGACACGTCGTTTTGTGCTATACCTCCGAGACTTTGGAAAGGGAGATCGAATGAATTTTGCACTGACTTGGTGCACCCGATAGTTCGACAACACTGTGCAACAATAACGATGTGCATTAATTGTATTGCACAACAAAACCATTGCACAATAGGCGTGTTGCTGTATAGTATGCAGATGAGCAACCCACGAAAACTGAAAATCGGTTCACCGGCAACAGGCCATAACTTCTATCCCAGAAATGACTTGCGTCGAAGAATTCTGCGAGCGTTAAGTCGCGACCACGTCGCGTTTCTCGGGCCCCGACGGACAGGGAAGACGTCAATCTTACTCGATATCGCGGAAAATCCGCCGGAAGGGATCCTAGCGATCAATCTGGATTTGCAGGGATTGCGGAGTATCCCCGCTTGGCTAAAGCTAATGCTGGACGCGACCAAACGTCTGGTTTCAACCCTTGAAACAGGGATTTCCGGCTATGTGAAAACCGCCGGAAGGAAGGCCTGGGGGATCACAAGTTCTGCGGCCAGCTCGGTCTTGAAGCGGATCGACGAACTCACAATTGCCGGCAATGGAATCAAATTGAATCATGGGCAGCCAGCGGTCGATGACTGGCAGGCGAAGGCATCACTGTTCAGCCATCTGAAATTCAACAGATCTATAATCGGATTGGTGTTGGCTGGCCTATCCTGCTCGCGACGTTTCTGTCCGAGATTCAAGAACATTGCACGAGCAATCCGGTGACGTCCGCAGAGATCGACGATATCTACGAAAATCGAATGGTACGTGGCACTCGCAACAAGTATTGCACCGAAATGATGTCGCGGTTGTCCAAGGATGAACTGTTCACGCCAAGCGAACGACGACTGGCGCAGGAGATTCTGAAGCAACTGGCTAGGGAGACGAGCCCATTCGGATCGAATCAACTAGAAGGGATTCATGCAAGGCTGGTCCCCGACAGCACACAACGCCTACTTGTGGCGGTCGATCTGGATGTAGTCGTAGAGACGCTGCTTCACGATGGATACATCATTAGGCTACGCAGTGAGGATCCTGAACAGGATGGCCGCTTGAGATTTGCATCCAACATTCTTCGTGACTTCTGGCGTTATCGAACCGTCTGATCGATGCTCGTTCCCGGATTCGCGTTCCCCATTCGTCACTGCATCTCAACGGACGTCATTTCAACATGTCTAATCCTGCTCATCCGTTTGCACTCTACAATCCATCACTGCTGCCGCCAGCGGTACTGCTGGCGGAATTCACGGCTCGACGCCCGCTGCTCGGTAGACTGTTGGAAATTGTGCGTGACAACAAACCTGACCAGCCGCCTCAGCATGTCCTGCTCATGGGGCCGCGTGGGATAGGAAAAACAACACTGTTGTGTGCCGTGTCCGGTAGTATTGTCACAGCACAGAACAGTCAGCCAAATGCAGATTTGAAACAGCAGTGGCAACCGGTAATTTTTGATGAAGAGAGTCGCCGCATCGGGGACCTTGCGGATTTCTGGCTGGAATGCATTCGGCAATGGGAATCAACCACGGATTCCTCGCCGATCGAAAGCCGTCGAATCGATGCGTTGCTGACGTTGCCGGAGTCCGAAATTGAAGATCAGGCAAGAAAGGAATTCCTCAAGCTGGTCGATGCCTCAGGCAAGCGAGCCCTGCTCCTGATCGACAACATCAACGACATCTTTTCCGCCATTCACCACAACGAACCGCTGATGCGACTGCGGTCATTTCTGATGGCCGACAGCCGAGTGATGATCATCGGTGCGGCAACTCAGTGGTTTTCGGACGTTACGCATGTCGACAAGCCGTTCTTTGAATTCTTTCGCGAGTTCGAACTGGTGGCTTTGAATTTTGAAGAAATGAAAGACTGCCTCAGGGGAATTGCGGAAGCCCGAGGCGATCAGGCAGTTCACGATGCTTTGGAAAAGCGGCCCGGCAGTATCAAGTCACTGCATATCCTGACAGGCGGAAACCCTCGGCTGATTCGAACGTTTTACCGAATGCTAAACGAAGGTATGAACGGCGAACTGCGTCAGCAGTTGGAACGCCTGATTGATGATTATACGCCGTATCTTAAAGCGATCATCGACGCATTGCCGAGGCAGCAGCAGCGAGTTCTGGACGCGATCGCGTTGGAGTGGAATCCCTGCGACGTCGGGACTGTGGCCCGAGTCACTCGAATTCCAAGCAATCAGGTGAGTGCCCAGATTCGGGCGATGACAAAACTGGGACTGGTCAACGAAGTCGAAGCAATAGGAACCCAGAAAAAAAAGGCGTACATGCTGACGGATCGGTTTTCCAACATTCACTACCTGATGCGGCACGGGCGATCCGGGCAGCGACGAATGCACTGGTTCGTGACGACGCTGCGAGTCCTGTTTGACGACCACCAGTTTGCCGATTCCGCCGCTCGCACGATCAAAGTGACTGCTCATTCAGGGCCCACCATGCAGCGAGACGCTCTAGACATTGCGCACGCCGCTTTAGAGTCTGCGGGAAATGAAAAGACGCGATCGTATCTGCTTAATCGTCTGACCGGTGCTACAGGATATGATGCTGAGATCGATCCAGAATTCGCAGAAAAACTTTGTCGCGAGGCAATTGCCACGAACCCAGAAGATGTGCTGGCTCATCACAAGCTGGCGCGTATTTACGCTGTCTTTCGAAAAGATTATGCACAAGCAGAGTCGTTTTTCCGCAAAGCCATCGAACTCGATCCGAATTTTGCTTGGTCGTGGAATGGGCTTGGCAACGTGTTGTACGAAGCAAGTCGCAACGACGAAGCAGAAGCTGCATATCGCAAAGCCATCGAACTCGATCTGAAATTTGCATTGCCTTGGAATAACCTTGGCATCTTACTGTCCAAAACATATCGCAAAGGCGAAGCAGAGGCCGCATATCGCAAAGCCATCGAACTCGATCCAAAAGATGCGTGGTCGTGGAACAACCTTGGCAACGTGTTGTTCAAAAGAGGTCGCAAAGACGAAGCAGAAGCCGCATATCGCCTAGCCATCGAACTCGATCCGAAATATGCAAACCCGCATTCCAATCTGGCGATGATAATTTCCAAGGACACCGCAAGGCGCGACGAAGCGAGGCGTGAAGCCATCATCGGGTTGCGACTTGACCCTGCGTTGGAACCTGCACAGTATGCTTTTCGTGATGTCTGCTTCGACCACACGCCGTCGTTGCAATCTACTCTGCCAGAGATCGGGCAGTGGTCTAGTCAACACCCCGACGATTTGGGACTGGTCAGCTTTCTGATTGATACCTGGGTGGCACTGGCGAAACTCAGTGGGCCAGCGGAAGCGGCAAAGCTGTTGGAATCGCAACCGCCCGAGGTGCAGCTCATGTTTGAAGTCGTCAGTGATGCCTTCAAGGCTCACGCCGACAAAGATCACCTCCACCGCCTTGCCCCGGAACGCCGTGCTCCCGTCATGGTACTTCTTAAGCGTCTCAAGACCTGATAACATCAGCGAACACTATTGGGACGCAGCGCTGCGTCCCTTATTGCCGGTCCTGCAGAGTAAAACGATTGTCCTCAATCGTTTGGTACTGCGAGTCCGCCTAACGTAGTCAGCGTCCGAACGATCTGGGGCGATTCTACCAATCAATGCCAGGCCGAAGCGATTGACGACAATCGCTCTACACTGTTTAACGCCATTTGAATGGACGAGACCAAGAACGTAACGTTCAATGCATTTGACCGCGACGCGGAAATCGAATCCTCGGAACGAAACCTTCTCCATTGGTTTCAAGCCGATGCAGCCAGAAGGCCAAAAGTAACAAATCATTTCGAGCAACAAAAGGGAGCAACAAAAGGGGACGGAGCGCTGCGTCCCCTTATTGCTGGTCGCGCCATGGATTCGATGCTAGCAGGACTGCGATGGATACTTTTCGTAAATCGTTTAGACTATGCACCGCCCAAAAGAATCACAAAAAAGTTTGCTTGAAAGCACAATGTCGCCGCCCACCGATTTCAAAGACACCAATCCTAATTTCCCAGCGGAACAGAGTTCGAACGTCTGTCCAACTTGGTTGCGACGACTTTGTTTGGGTTTGGCGGCGCTGCATCTCTTGGGAGTGCTCGCCGAACCTCTTCGCTTTTTTTCTCGCAGCGAATTGGGTGTTGCGCCTGATTTCGGCTTGCTCGGCGAAACGGCCAAGCCCTATTCGCAATGGCTCTATTTGGATCATGGCTATTTCTTCTTTGCTCCAAACCCCGGCCCCGGGCATTTGATCCGTTGTTCGCTTTCCAGAAAAAAGGACGTCGAACACACTGAGTCAGATGCTGCCGACAGTACTCGCTTTTTCCCCGACAGGAAATCGGATTGGCCTCGGTTGCTATACCATCGCTATTTCATGCTGTCCGAGTTTTATAACAGTCGTTACGCTCCCCGTCAGGTGACTGAAGAACTCAAAAAAGACCCTGAGTTCCTGGCCCGATGGACTTTCGACAACGATCTCTATCTTCAAATCCAGACATCGATGACCAAGAGCTTGAAGCACTCGACGGGTGCAACCCAAGTCGACCTTCGTAGGTTGGAGCGATTATTGCCTGACCCTCCGCAAATACTTCGCGAAGGGTTGGCACTAACCGACCCTCGGTTCTTGGTCTTGTTACCGGAATCCATGATTGAACCAATACCAAAAGCACCCGATCCGTCCGCCAAATCCGAGTTGGTTCCTCTTCCAAGTCGGTCGAGCATTGAGGTAAAACCTTGACCATCGATCCGAGGACGAGCTCGCACGCAAACGAACCAAACAACACTTCCTTTTGGAACGTACTCCAAGAGTTTTTCTTTCGGCCAAGGGGACCGCAAACGTTGGCGGTTATTCGCATGATGACCGGCCTGATGATTGCGTACATCCATCTGATTTGGATGATGGACATCGAGTCATTCATGGGTCCGAATGCCTTCATCGACAATTCCACTTGGAGATCATTGCATCAAAACCAAGTCGCGGATACCAAGTGGACTTACTTGGCAGCAACGGAATCGATGACGCTGATTTGGTTACACGAAATGTTGGCCTGCATTGCCGGTTTGCTGCTTGCAGCCGGTTTCATGACTCGCAGCACGTGCGTGCTTGCATGGTTTTTGACGCTGATGACCGCGCATCGAATGACAGGCTTTTTGTTCGGTTTGGATCAAGTGACGATCATGCTGGCCATGTACTTGTGTCTGGCGCGATCCGGTAGCGTATGGAGCCTCGACGCTTGGGTGGTTCAAAAGCATTCCGAGTTGCTTTTCAGTCGAAAGTGGTTGCAACATTGGATGGGGATTTCTGCTGCTCGATGCCACGCAGACTCTCTTTGCTGGACCAACACCTTCGCCACGCGTTTGATACAGTTGCATCTCTGTGTCATATATCTATTCGGTGGTATCGGCAAGATGCGAGGTGAAATGTGGTGGGATGGAACCGCCATGTGGTATTCGGTTGCTTCCTATGAATACCAGTCACTCCCCATGACGTGGACGGGAAACTTTCCATTCCTGGCGTCTATTGCAACTCACATCACCGTTTTTTGGGAACTGAGTTATTGTGCTTTGGTATGGCCACGGTGGACGCGTTATTGGGTTTTAGGGATCGCTGTGCTTGTACACGGCGGTATCGCATTGTTTCTTGGAATGGTTACTTTCGGTTGGATGATGATTGTCGCCAATCTAGCCTTTGTTCCACCAGACACCATTCGCAAGCTTGTTCTTCGCAACAAATACTGACGGTGGTAATCAGCCTTCCTTGCACTGGATCAGGAACTCGGCATGTTCGAGCAGCGGGTCATCATAGTGGAGCGAAATAACTCCGCTACGCTTGAGCTCGTCGACCAACTTCAATTCCTCTGCGTAGGTGCTTTCGGCGATTCGGTGGATTTTGGATCTCCTTTGAGTCCAGCTCAAAACGACCATGGCGTAGATTAGCATGGGAATGAGAGAAAGCAACACGCTGGTCATCAGCAACGCTGGACTTGGGTGTGGGAACTGCTCGACGCTTGATTGGGAACTTGTGAGCGTTTGGTAGCTGGCTCCTAAATACTGGCGATAGATCGAAACGATGGGACCGGCCAACAATAACCAAAACAACCCCGCGCCCAGAACTCCATACGTTTGCAGCATTGCCCACGAAATCTTGTGTCGATCGACGCCCCATTCAAAAACGCTTCGGGCTCGCGATTGCAATTCTTCAACGCCGGTCAACCGGATGTGCGGCGTCACCGACGCGCCCTTAGACTCTTGGTCGGAGCCCCGCATTCGGCTGACAGCTCTCTGAAATTGGGCTTGAACCGGTTCAAGTCGATCCTGAATCTGACGATTGAGTCGATCGCGAATACCTTCGTGCATCTCCCAATTGATTTTCTGCGACTGCTGAACGTTTCTAGCCCAGGCAGCGAAAGTCCCAAATATGGACGGGATGCTTCCCGAGAGCGAGAGCATCAATCGATCCCATGCTCCATGCGTAAGACCGAGAACGGTCAAGACGGTGCGATATGGGAACCAAATCATACCCGTATCGGCAATCATCTGAGCCCGAAGACGACCTCGGACAGCCGAATGCAATACATCGCGTGAACCTAGTACCGCTTCGATCGTTTGCGTTGGCAAGGCATCCGCTTCGTTGTGAAGGCGTCGAACGGCGGCGGACAATTGAGGTAGCTGCGAGTCAAGCAGTTGACCGACCCGATGTCGTAGTCGGTTGGTCGCTGCTGCGAGTCGATTGGACTTCGTGGCTGCGATGTCCTCTAAAGACTCCGATCTCAATCGGGCTTGTAAATCGATCGCAAAGAAATTCCCAACCTTGGCCTCGTCACCGTCCGCTTCAAAGTCCGGCACCAAGATCGAATCCAAGAACTTCGTTTTCGGTGCGCTCGCTTGCATCACTTCGCAGAACGTATCCAGATCCGTACCAAGCGAATCAGCCACTTTGGACGACGGGGCCGCAGGCATCTCAGTCAATGGTACACATGTAATAACCGGAATGCATATGGCGCCCTCCGTGAAGTTGGCCAACTGGCTCAAGACGGCTCCACGCAATTGATCGCGGCGGACCACCAATAGCTTAATCGGTGAGAGAGCCATCGCGTCCTTAGCGATTTTGGCTGCTTGCAAGTCATCGTCGGTGATACCCGGCGTGTCGAGAAGCATAAATGGATGCTTCAAGTCCAGCATCCCCTCAATACGACATGGGTGATAGAGTTCGCATGCCGGATTCAAGGCGTCAGGCACGACGGGTCCAATCCAATGCAGATGGGTCGTTGCTTCGCTGGTCAAAACCCCGGTGGGCAAGGATTGCGAGACACGCTTATCAAGGATCAGTTGTCTCGCGATCCATGTTTTTCCTTGACCTTTTGCACCAACCACGGCGATACTCGCGAGTGCAACCCCGCGCGACGAAACAATCGCTTCGCACTGCGCTTGATACTGATCGCACCATTCCATGATTTGGTGCGTTAAGTATTGTTGTCCGAGCAACGCCTGAGTCGCGTGCCGAATTCGTTGCACAAGTGCATCGTGAGGGTTCATCCGTTCGACACTTTCGTTATCGCGATGTTCGTGGTTGCAGCTTGCGTAGTTGTGGCCCTACTCCGAAAGCATGATATTCTTGAACTGGACCGTCATAGGAGGTCCGGCGTGCAGTTGGAATGCCAGGATCCCTTCCGAGGCTCGTTTGCCTTCTTGATGGTCCTGGATTTCCGACATCAAGACACCATTGATGAAATGTTGGCAGACGTGTCCTTTTGCAACAACGCGATAGGTATTCCACTTTCCGAGATCGAACTTGGTCGCGAGTGCAGTCGCATCGCCGCTCGAACCGACTTGAGATTTCTTGCCCGCTGCATCGATCGAAACGATTTGACCTCGCTCAGCTAAAATGCCGCGTCCTTGCTCCTCGTAGTTAATACCCATATATGGTCCTTCGGCGGCGATGTCCGCTTGGTATCCGCCGACGATAAATTTATCTTTGTCCAACAGCTTGCTGCGATATTGGATACCTGAGTTACCGTTGGTGATTTTAAATTCGCAAGTAAGTTCGAAATCTTTGACAGGCTTCTCGTAGACGATGAAGGTGTTGTTTTTCAACGGTGCAGCGGCAACGCTCTGACCAGTAATTGCACCATCCTCGACGCGCCAATTGGATGGCAAGCCCGACCAGCCGGTCAGCGTTTTGCCATCGAAAAGGCTCTTTGCTTTGGCGGCCTCTTGGCCCAATGTCGTTGCAGCAGAAGTCGCAATGCCGATGCTCAATGCCAATCCACAAACGATCAACGAAGGGCGAACGTGTCTCAGGAAACTCAGAAAACAAGTCATAGCGGAAAACTCCAGTAGGTTTATTCCTCGAGAGGAACTAGGGTTAATCGAACTTTCGTCGCACGATCGTCCGACACGGAAAGGACTTTGGCTGTAACGCCAGGAAACTTAATGATATCGCCAGCGGCGAGCAATCGTTCGGCTTTGTTCAAAAGCAGACCTGACATGGTATCGGCGTCCGCTTCTTCGAACTGAATACTGAGTCGATTCTCTACATTTTGGACTTGTGTCGAACCAAGGATGACGTAGCTGTCCGGGCCGTCTGGCACAATGTCAGGCTCCTCAACATCAAACTCGTCAGCTACCTCGCCGATGATTTTTTCTAGAACGTTTTCAAGGGTTACGATGCCGATGATCATACCATACTCGTCGACTACAAACGCCATGTGTTGATGCGTCCCTTGGAAGTGCCTGAGCAGCTTGCTGATAGGCATATTCTCCGGCACTTTCTTTGGAGGGCGCGACAACGCCTGCCAGTCGAAGCCGTCGTTGATGGTTGCTCCAGAAATGTCCTTGACGTGCAAAACACCCAGCACGTGGTCCATCGATCCATCGCATATCGGATAGCGGGTATGCTGGGTGCGATGAATCATAGACAAGGTCACAGCCGTCTCCTCGTTGATGTCAACATAATCCACGTCCGTACGTGCCACCATAATGCGACGACAAACGAGATCGTCGAATTCAAATACAGCATTGATCAAACTGTGTTCGCTGCGAGTTAAGTTGCCATGCACGTGGGCTTCGCGAAGCAACGCTCGAATCTCTTCTTCGCTGTAGGGAATAGAACTCTTGCTGGATTCGCTCGCACCCAGGATCTTCAGCAACCAGGTCGTTGTTACATTGAGCGACTGCATCAAGGGATAGGTTGCAATGAAAAAGATCTGAAGAGGAACCGAACAGATTAACAGAATTGTCTCTGGCTTTCGGATCGCAAAAATTTTGGGAGCTTGTTCGCCGACCACCAAGTGCAAGGCCGTCACAAACGTAAAGGAAATCGCAAATGCAACGGCGTGAATGATCGCGTGCGATTGAATTTGCAGGACCTGCAAAATGGGCTCGATCAATTTAGCAAAGGCAGGCTCTCCGATGGTCCCAAGGGCTAGGGACGCCATGGTGATTCCAAGCTGGCAAGCCGAAAGGGACTGTTCAAGCCGTTTCGCCAGCCACCGCGCGGTTCGTGAAAAAAGCTTACGGTTGAGTACCATCTGTTCGATTCGGCCAAGACGTACTTTGACCAGCGCGAATTCAGCGGCAACGAAGAAACCGTTGACAAAAACAAGAAGCAAAGCAATCAGGATCGTGATCAGATCCGGAAACCAGTCAGGCATTAGGAAGAAGCGTTAACCCCAGCTCATTGGAACAATTGGTGCTGCTGGTGGGAACAAGCACCAGATTCGTCAGCATTGATTTCGATAGAGTGTAACTCATTCATGCTTGATTGTGTTGCCAAAACAAGTGGTTTATGAATCCTCTCGCACGGTTTTTAGGCAAGTGAAATCGCGTGCGTCGGCCAAAAACTTTGCGCAACCGTCAAACGCCGGCTAGCCTAACTCTTCGTTAAACCCGTAATTCTGATGATGATTTTCACGGAAAGCGCGGTGCTGCCATCCCAAAAAGGAAAGTTCAAGTGAATTGTCGGTAAGACTTTGTCTCGCCCCCTCTCACCCGCGATTCTTGGAATTGGAAGGATGATGAATATGCAGCTTGGACCACTTTTGCATCGAATTGACTCGGTTATCCGTGATAATGCGTTTGGTGTACGTCGACAGGTTTTCTTGGAGAGTCAGCCTGGAAAAATCATCCTTCGAGGCAAAGTCGATTCCTTCTATCAAAAGCAGATGGTCCAAGAATCACTACGCGGAATCGACGGCGTTCCCGAAATTTCCAACTTACTGGAAGTTGAATACGTCCGCTAAGGTTGGTTCGACAAATGAGTAGCTTGCGATTCCAGCTTGCGAGGCAAAAAAAGCAAGCTGGAAGCGTGCGCCACACTCGCATCGCATGTGTCCTATCGGCAATCTCGAATTTTTGTTAGTCTCAAAAGCGGTGGTTTGTCCTCTCGACTTGCTCATGGTGCATTAAACCCTGATCGCAGCGTCAACAAGTGTGTGGCTCTCGTGTTCCTTGATTGGGACTAGAAGGTGAAAAACGCTCATGGTTGATAACGAAACGAAAATACCCGCTGTCACGAATGCGTTATCGTCCAGCCGCGATGCGATTTCATTGATAATGAAGCAAGCCGGTCGTTCTGCCGAGGAAGTTGCTTCGCTTGCGACCTTGGATGATGCGGATCGGGCTGCTGAGAATCAGTTCTCCGGCGAAGCCCCAACGCTGTCTTCTCTCTTCGGACAAGGTAAAGCAATCGAATTCGACGCTGGTCGCTTTAGCCCGTCAGCAGAAGTTGCTAAAACGATGGCCTCGTGCCTTGAGTTCCTTCTCGAACGAAAGAAAGCAGGTTCGCTTCTTGATCACCAGAAAATGTTGTTTCATGAACAAACGATTGAGGGGCTCGCATCGCTCGGTTTTTTTGGATTGGCAATTCCTAAGCAATACGGTGGTAGTGGAGCAAAGCTTGGTGATCTCGGTCCGTTGCTCAGAGCGTTAACCTTGGTACACGCAGATTTAGCGGTCCTATTTGAAGTGCATAATTTTCTCGGACCCGTGACTCCGATTTTAGACTTCGGCACAAACGCACAAAAGGAGTACTATCTCCCACGCATGGCTCGGGGTGAATTGCTTGGTTCCTTTGCATTGACCGAGCCAGGAGTTGGAGCCGACCCCAGCAAGCTGTCGCTTACCGCACGCCGCGTTGGTGACAAGTACGTTGTCTCTGGTGTGAAATGGCCAATTACGAATGTCATCTATGGTGGCATCTGTATCCTTGTCCTCAAAATCGATGGCGAGGGACTTGCGAAGGGCCGCGATTCCGGCATGTTGATCTTCGAAGTTCCCAAAGCGGACACGGAACAATTCCGCATGGTTCGCAATCGATTGACAGCCTTCGATTATTTATGGAACGCGAGATTTCGATTGATGAATTACGAGGTTCCGTGCGGACAACTTCTAGGACCGCCAGGCAAAGGACTCGCGCAAGCCTTTAGTTCCCTTGCAAAAGGACGCGGCGGAATCTGTGTGAATAGCGCTGCCAAGATTTTTAAGCTTCTTGCTCAGATCGTGCTTGATCCAAACGAGGTGGAAGCGTCGAATGGCTTAACGACGCGTCATAAGCCAGGTGGTTGGATTTCGTTTCGCAGTACGTTTGGCAAACCGATCGGGGATGCACCTCGCATTCAGACGTGGATGGGACGCGCAACGACTCACGCGCTCGCAAGCCGAGTCCTTGGCGATGTCTGCTTTCGTCTTGGCGCTAACGGAATTCGGGACGAAACGCTGGGTATGATTGCGAAAGTCTATGCAACCAAGGCATTGCTTCAGACCGCTATCCACGTTTACCAGATTCAAGGTGGACGTTCGGTTCACAAAGACGAGCGCCGTGAGACCCTTCGTACCGGCGGAGCGTCGATCACCGAAACGGGCCATATGATCGAAAACTACATTGGCGAGAATATGCATGAATTCACGATTGCTACCGTTTACGAAGGCCCGAATCCGGTTCTTGCAGATATCGGTGCCCCAAACGCCATGACGCGCGGTATTCGTGCAAAGTACCTTGAGCCGATCGGCTTAGCCGAAGTCGATGGTAAGTTCGGATTGGCCACGAAATCCAAGTTTGCTTGGTTTGTCGCTCGAACGGTTCTCGGCTCCTTGAATCCTTGGACGGGTTCCACCCAAGGAATCAACGATGCATTTCCAGAGAAACTGCGACTGATTCAAAAAGCACTCAGACGAAATCGAATTCTTGGTCGCCGCATTTTGTTCATCATTGCGCGGTACCAAAAAAGTTTCATCGATCAAAGTTTTTTGCTAGGTGATGAAGGCGGAATTTTCGACCAATTGTGCCACTCGGTGGCCTCCCTCTGTTATGCGATTACGTTGCAAAAACAACAGCCAGAGTACCTGGCGATTGCACAAGCTTTGGAGTTGGAAGCCGATTTGAGGCTCAACGGAAAGTCGGATTCGCCAAGACTTCAAACTGCCTGGGCGAATGTCGGAAAGCAGCTCATGAATCCAAAATCGGCACTCTTTGTTGACCTCATTTCAGATCTCGAAGTAAGTGATATTCCACTGGATCCTCGCTTCATTGAGCGTTTTATTTAACCAGTGCATTGTTCCGACACCATCTCAATTCAGCCCGCCCGAACCTGGTCGTTTTCAACTGACACTCTTTCGAGGAAGCATCCAGCCAACGCTTTCGGCTTCTTGTTCCTCATGTTGTTCCAGCGTGTCCAGAATGAGATTGAGTTCGTCCATGCCTGCCTTCCACGCGTCGCACTCCGCTTCCGCATCCTGCATTCGATCCGACAAATGCTTGAGCCGCTTCATGATGTTGGAATGATCCCGATCCGCTTGCCGCTTGAGCGATTCCGCTTCGGGCGACAGATGGCGTTGCGCTGCGACGATCTTTTCGCCGATCTCTTGCTCCCGATCGAAGTGAGATGCTAGCCTTGCCGACAAGTCAGCAAGCCGCTCAACAGCTTCTCTAAACTGCAAATTCCTTTGCTTGGATTGTTGATGGATCCAGCTCGCTAATTCCATCGCATAATCGTCAAGCTCGCAATGTTCGGCTTTCCATTGCTCAAAGAGACTGTTCACGCTCGGATTGTTTTCTATTTCCATCTGGGCACCTGTCAACATTCTGGATCCGAAAAAAATGGCAAAAGCCAATTTAAGGCTAGCGGCAGATTGCAGTATCCCAACTCGAAGCGTTAGCGAGGAATTGTTCGTCCCTCACTTACGTTTCGGATTGTGAAGTTACCTTTGGCCATGTCGAACCATATTAAATCAACAAGCCCGGTAAGCGAGGGACAATTTCGCACGTCCCTCACTTACGGATCGGGTTAGGATTGGTAGTTTTCAGTCTGCCGCTCGCCAAACAATACGTTTGATTGTAACAGCAAACGCCGTGCCATGATCAGCGATTGGGTCGATCCGCTTCGAATGCCGCGGCGCGAATCGAATCAACGAGACTGGCCATCGGCATCGGCTTTACGAAACAGGCAAAGACTCGTAACCGGTGCATGATTGGGTTTTGTCGAGTCAGTATCACAAGCCCCGGACGATCCAATTCAGGCATTCGCGTTAACTCATCCACGCAGCGATCCCCCCAACCATCAGGCAATTCAGGTTCAAGAACCACCACCTTGGGTTTCCATGCGTACAGCTTTTCGACGAATACTAAGCCTGAGGAAGCCAATTCGACCTTCAAACCGGAACGAGCCAAGTAGGCGCGATACAACTCAAGCAGCGATTCATCAGGATCAACAATCAGAACATGTAGATTCACGACTTTGTCTCGATTATGGCTGTCACATGAAAGGCTCTTTTTTGTTCACGATTCTATAAATTCCCCAAGGACGATTCTTGCATCCAGCGCGACCGCTTCACCGGGAGTCACAAGCAATGGATTCACATCCAACTCCTCTATCTCCGGGAAGTCTGCCACCAAGTAGGAAACACGAACGAGGGTGTTGATTAGTAGATCGATGTTGACTCCAGGCCTACCTCGATATCCTTGCAAGATCGGCCAGCATTTCAACGACTCAATCATCTGTCGAGCTAGCCGTTCGTTCAGCGGCGGCAGCTGAAGAGCGCTATCACGAAAAAGCTCAGCCATCGTTCCTCCCGCCCCCACCAACAACACCATCCCAAAAACGGGATCGCGTTTTGCCCCAACGATCAATTCTCGACCATGAACGGACGAAACCATCCGTTGTACCGAAACTCCTAGCACACGAGCATCCGGACGCAATCGATTGGCGTTACCGGTTATCCGATCAAACGCATTGGCTACATCCTCCGAATGGCCTAGATTTAGTTCGACCCCACCAACATCCGTCTTGTGCGTTATGTCGGGAGAGAAGATCTTCATGGCCAAGGGATAGCCCAGCTCGCGAGCGCATTCGAGAGCGTCCGACTTGCTTTTGGCGTAAAGCGTTTTGGTAGTCGGTATCCCATAAGCTTCCAACAATGCTTTCGAAGAAATTTCCGATAGAATGGTTTGGCCACTGCAAAACAACTTTTCAAAATCTCGACGGATGCGAGGCCGATCGACAAGCAATTCGGCAGGATTCTCGGGTGGAGTTTCGTAGCGCGTTTCTCGGAGTCGCGAATATTCGACGAGATGCATGAATGATCTGACGGCTTCCTCTGGTGTGAAGAAATTAGGAATGTTTGCCTCATTCAGCATCTTGATACCTTCCTGCATCGATAGCCCCCCCATCCAAGAGGTTAGAATCGGTTTCGACGCCTGCGCTGCAACATTTAGAATCGCTTGTGCGGCCATTGTTGGATTCGTCATCGCTTGGGGGGTGATAATAATCAATGTTGCGTCGACTTGTTTATCATCCAAAACAACCTGCAATGCGTTGCTCAGTCGCTCCGGCGTTGCATCCCCTAAGACATCCACCGGGTTTCGATGCGACCATGAGGCTGGCAGGAATTTATTTAAGGCTTCGATGGTCCCAGAAGTCAACGAAGCCAGCGTTCCATGTTTTTCCAGGAGTGCATCGGTCGCCATGACACCCGGCCCGCCTGCATTCGTCAAAATGGCGAGCCGCCGCCCATAGGGTTTGCTTTGCCGGGCCAACAACTCAGCGCAATCAAACATCTCTTCGACATCAAACACTCGAATGATTCCCGCTCGCGCAAATGCCGCTTCATAGACTGCATCCGAACCGGCGAGAGCGCCTGTATGTGACGCGGCTGCTTTGGCGGATTCTTCGAATCGACCTGCCTTGTAAGCGATGATTGGCTTGTTGCGAGTAAATGCTCTAGCCGCCAACATGAAATCCCGAGGCTTACTGATCGATTCGACATACATCACGATCGAATCCGTCAAATCGTCTTGGTCGAAATAGTCGATCAAGTCACCCATCCCTACATCCATCATGTTCCCCACCGAAACGAAATGCGAAAATCCGATGTCCTTTTGTCGCGCCCAGTCAAGAATTGCAGTGCACAGGGCTCCCGATTGGGAAAGGAAAGCGACACGTCCAGGTTTTGGCATCCCACCTGCAAAGCTTGCGTTTAACTTGAGGCTGGGTGAAACAATGCCCAAACAATTCGGTCCAACGATTCTCAGACCAGCAAACCGCTTGGCCTCGTGTAGTGTCGCCCGCTCAAGCTCTTCACCTTGCGAGCCGATTTCACGAAATCCGGCGGACAGGATCAAGACTCCCAAAACCCCCGATTCGCCGCATTCCCGAACCACCCTCGGAATCACGGTTGCTGGCGTACAAATAACCGCTAGATCAACGGGTGCTGGCAAGTCCGACACGGACGAGAAAGTTCGTAGACCAGCAATCTCGTTGTGTTTTGTATTAATGGGATAGATCGGCCCCTGAAAACCCGCTTCGAGTAGATTGCGAAGCACGATATTGCCAACTTTATCGATTTGGCTGCTCGCACCAATCACCGCAATGCTCTTGGGCTTAAATAACCGGTCGAGATTCTTTGTCGTCACGCTCCTGGCCTCAAATATCTAACCACCTTAAGGCGCAAGGAGGTACCACGCGTCCACGTAGCACAGGCTGCCAGCCTGTAATTGTCTAGAAAGCACAGGCTAGCAGCCTGTGCTACGGGACTATCTCGTGCTGCCGCTCGCCTAACTGGGTGACATTCACCGCAAAAATCATTCCGAATGGCCAGCTAGCCTCGATTATCAACCTTTTTCGACTCTTGTCGGTGTCTAGATACCCATGTCGGATAGGCGTTCCGCAATCGTAGCCAAGGTTGTTGTAAGCTTGGGATGCCGCATTTCAAAATCCGCAACCAAATCGCTTACCCTTTCCGAAAGCGTCGGACCTGACGGCAATTCCCTTGGCTGGTCGCTTCCCGATCGCGCGAGCACCACTTGGATCTCTTCGATCAGCGAACGCAAGGATTGAGATGTCTTTTCATCTAGCTGTGGATTCTTGGCCAAATCCAAATGGAGCTTTTCGAGAGTTTGAGGTAGATCGTCGTTGGTCATATTTTTCTTTTCTAAAGCGATGGAAAGGTTGTTTGTCGATCTCATGTTAGCCTACTTGGCACACTTGATGTGCGGTTTTGGCAATTTCGGCACGGTCGTCATTGGACTGTCCCAATTCTGCCGTTGCTCTCATGTCTGTAGCTCCTCGTCAAAGCGAACTTCGTTCCTATTTACGGCGACTTCTAAAAAAAGCTCGCTTGATTCGGACTGCCAATGGGATCAGCAGTCCATTGGTTGGCCAAAGTCGATGACTACATGGTGACAGGGGTGGGCTGGTGGTCCCCGCTACCAACCGCTGATGTTTTCGGCTCGAACCACCGGTAAATCGTCGGGAGCACCAAGAGCGTCAAGGCCGTCGAGGTGATCAAGCCGCCGATCACGACAGTTGCCAAGGGACGCTGAACTTCCGCTCCAGCACTACCTGAAATCGCCATCGGAATAAATCCCAAAGCGCCGCATGTCGCGGTCATCAACACGGGCCGCAACCGGTCGAGAGTCCCAGTCACAACGGCATCCCATTGATTTGCACCCATGTGCCTCGTATGTCGAATGTGCTCGATCAGAACCACTCCATTCATCACTGCAATTCCAAACAGAGCGATAAAACCCACGCCGGCTGAAATCGAAAACGGCATGCCTCGAAGCGAAAGAGCGATGATTCCTCCCGTCGCAGCTATCGGCACATTCAAATAGATCAGCATCGCAAGATTGACCGAATTGAATGTCATGTAGAGCAAAGCAAAAATCAGAAACAATGCGACTGGAACGGCGATCGCCAGTCGCTTGCTGGCTTCCTGCAAGTTCTGAAATTGCCCACCCCAGGCCAAAGAATATCCGGCCGGTAGCTTCACGTCCTGTTGAACAATTCGCTGCGCTTCTGCAACGAAGCCGGCCAAGTCTCGACCGCGGACATTGCATTGAATCAGCAACCTTCTGCGAATCGCATGTCGGCTGATCTCGGCTGGTCCATCTTCAAACGTGATATCCGCAAGTTGCGATATTGGGATCTGCCGACCACTGGCATCGTCGATTTTGAGCTCCAAGAGCTGCTCCACATTCTCTCGCGATTCAGGTCTCAGCCTCACTTGCATTGGAAATCGCCGTTGTCCCTCAAAAACCTGTCCAACCGGCATTCCTCCGACCGTGCTGATGGCATTCAATACTTCTCGCGTGTTGATACCGTATCGAGCAAGGTCCTGTCGGCGGACGATCACTCGCAAATAGGGAAGTCCAGCGATTTGCTGAGCCTGAACATCCGCTGCTCCCTGCACTTTTCCAAGCGCGTGCACAATTTCATCACCCGACTTCTTCAACACCGTTAAATCGTCGCCATACAAACTCAAGCCTATATCCGAACGCACACCCGCGACCAACTCTTGAACACGAAGTTCAATGGGTTGGGTAAAGCTAAATGAGTTCCCGGGGACATTCGTCTCCAGCGTTTTTTGCATCGCTTCGATCAGTAGTGTTTTGGTAGATCCGGGAGGCCATTGGTTGAGCGGCTTCATCCGAACAAGCACATCCGTCTGATGAACCCCCATCGGATCGTTTGCAATTTCAGGCCGCCCCGTTTTTGAAACAACACTTTCTACCTCGGGAAATTTCAGCAACGCTCGCTCGATAGCCCGAGTCATGTCCAACGATGCTTCAAGCGAGACACTCGGCAGCCGCGTTGCTTGGATAGCGATATCCCCTTCGTCAAGCTTCGGAACAAACTCCACTCCGAACCTCGCTGCCAATCCCATACTCACTACGAAGATCGCGATTGAGCCTGAAAACATCATTGCAGGTCGTTTCATGGCAAAGTCGAGCATCGGAGTGTAGATGTGTTTTATCCACCGAACGAGAAACGTCTCCTTCTCCTTGATTCGCCTAGCCAAGAATAACGAAGCCATCACTGGCATCACAGTCACCGACAAGATCAACGCCGATGAAAGAGCAGACATAAATGTAAATGCCATGGGCCGAAACATTTTGCCTTCCATTCCTTGCAAACTCAGGATCGGCAAGAAAACAATGATCACGATCAACCCAGCGAACAAAATGGGGGTACCAACTTCTTTCGCCGACTCACGGAAGACGCTGAGAGGAACCGTTTTGCCTCCATTCAATCGTTGGAACTTGGTTGCTTGCCGGATCGAGTTCTCAACCATCACCACAGCCCCATCCACGATCACTCCGAAGTCCACGGCCCCAAGACTCATCAAATTTGCGGAGACGCCAGCGTATTTCATGGCGATCAGCGCGCACATTGCAGACAATGGAATCGCAGCCGCAACAATCAGTCCGGCCCGGACATCACCCAACAATAGAAACAGCATGATGATGACCAGGACAACACCGATGCCGATATTCTCTGCAACCGTACTAATCGTTTTTTCGATCAATTCCGTGCGGTCGTAAAACGTGTCAATGACCACACCTGCCGGGAGTGTTTTTTGAATCTCCGCAATCTTGTGCTTGACGTCCTCGACCACCTGCCTTGAATTTCCACCCATCAACATCATAACCATCCCGGTGACTGCTTCGCGATCGCCATCGCGTGTCACGGCACCTTGCCGGAGCATCGGTGCGAATCGTACTTGAGCGATGTCCGAGATTCGAATGGGAATTCCATTGCGACTATCGAGCACAATGCTGCTGATGTCTTCGAGTGAGCCCACAAGTCCCTCGCCACGAATCAGTCGTTGCTCAAAACCATGCGAGATGGAACCCCCCCCAGCATTTGCATTGTTCTCGTTGAGCGATTGAAATACTTTGCTCAACGAAATACCGTAGTTACGAAGTTTATTTGGATCGACTTGAATCTCGTAGGTCTTAAGCTCTCCGCCGAAGGTATTGACTTCGATAACTCCGGGTACGCTTCGCAGTTGAAACGCAATCTGCCAGTCAAGAATGGTCCGCAATTCCATCAAGCTCATTGTCGACCCTGGCTTACCGCGAACTTCGAATTGATAGATTTCGCTCATACCGGTTGCAATGGGTCCCATCTGTGGATCGCCCATTCCAGCGGGGATCTCTTGTCGAGCTTTCTGAAGTCGTTCATTGATCAGATTGCGAGCCCAATAGATATCCGTCCCCTCCTCAAACGCAACCGTCACAGCGGATAGCCCAAATCGGCTGATCGAGCGAATTTCGTCAATGCGAGGCAATCCACTCATCGCGTTCTCGACGGGAAACGTAATGAACTGCTCGACTTCGACCGGTCCCAGCGATGGCGAGTTGGTGAGCACCTGCACTTGAACGTTGGTCAAGTCGGGAACAGCGTCGAGTGGAATCGTGGATGCGGCAAAGCCACCTGCAATCAGGATCATAACGGCTAGTACTAGGACAATGAATCGATTATCCAATGCCCAGTCAATAAGATGGTTGACCATGGTTTATTCCCCCATCAAATCTGCGAGCAATCGCGACTTGAGAAAGAACCCGCCCGTAACGACGACAGGCTCATCGGTTGCAAGTCCATCCAGCACTTCAACAATATTTTCTTGTTTGCGCCCTACTTTAATATCTCGCCTCTCGAACACTTCGTCCCCTTTATGGACAAAGACAAACTTGCTTCCCTCATGTTCTTGAACAGCCGTGGCGGGAACACGCAAGACGCTTTTTTCCAGCATCCCCGGTAATTCGACATTCACAAACATGCCCGGCTTCAGCAGATGATCGGCGTTCGTGGCGATAGCCCGCATGGCGATAGTACGCGATGATTCATCCATAATCTCGCCTGTATAGAAAACCTTCGCGGAAAAGGTTCGATCAGGCCAAGCTTCGTTGCGAACAAGGATCTCTTTATCCGTTGAGGCGTTGAGAAGCGGCAAGTTTTCCTCATAAACATCCGCCGTAATCCAAACCGTCGATAGGTCTGCAATGCTGAGCAACTGCACGCCCAGACGCGTGTGCTCAAGCAGTACGACATCCTTCGAGATGATCGTTCCATCAAAGGGAGCACGAATGGGATAGTGCGAAATGGCTTCACCCTCGGTGGCTGGGTTGACGTTTTGCAAGTCATCCCCGCGATAGCCCAGAATCCGCAATTTGGTTTCAGAAACAGCCACTCGCGTCTCCGATTCGCGAACCGATTGTGAGGATGTCAAAATGGTATTTTGCAAATCGTATGCAATCTGTTCGAGGCTCGCTTGAAAGGTGGCGCGATCTGCGTTTCGGATCGCCTCAGCCGAAACAAATTGCTTTTCAGGGATCGAGGTTCGATCGGTTAACGAATCGAGTCGTGCAAAATCGGCCTGGGATTTGTAAAGGTTCGCGTAAGCGGCAAGCAACGTCTGTCGATAGTCTCCCATCGAACGATCCCGAAACTTGGCTTCAATACTATCGATGGGTACATTTGCACGTAAGGCGGTAATCAAATCGCTCGTATTCGCCGCCATTGTTTTCGTTCTCGCATCCTTCATTTGAGCAAATTCCAATTGCAAGCGTGCTTGATAAAGCTCAAGTTTCGCTTGACCGATATCGCGGCTGTGAATGACCACTAATAGATCATCCGCTCGAACAAGCTGGCCCAATTGAACATGAACACTTTGCACAGATCCCTCAACCATCGGGAAAACATGCGCGATACGATCTTCGTTGAGCCCGACTCGCCCAGTCAGTCGAACAGATCGAGAGAAATCGCCTCGAACTGCTGGCTGAATTTCGATCGCCGATGGGGCCCACAACTCGTTTGGAAGAGTGACAATGCTCGCGTTTTCTTGCAAACTCGCCCGCGTCGTGGACTGCTGCTCGCGAGAGTCCAGCATGCGAGGTGCCGAACTGAGCATGATCCAACGCATCGCGATCATTCCGACCGCCAGAGAAAAAATAACCGAGACTACTGAACCCAGAAATTGTTTTGATCGCCAATACGAACGTGTCGTGACCATGATGCAAGCCCCCACAACTTGAATGAAAATTGATTGATGCCGAAAGCGATTCGACGGGCAATCAACAGCGCAAGATGTCTAAACGACTGGGCTGCGAAAAGAGATGTTGGCAATCGCGAGTCGGACGATGCCAACATTCGAGGCGTGCGTCGTTCCAAACGCAAGGTTGGAAACAGCAGAGAGTGCCACCGAACCTCGCACTTCCCAGCCAATCGTGAAAGCATGATTGGCAGTTCCCATTGGCCACCATAGATTGCGAACAAGCAAGGAACAAACTTGCGTTGCTTGTTCCGCCCTGCGAATCGACTTGCAGGACCCAGTGGAAATGCAGACCCAGTTGAACGTCGCGACACAGATCGACATCCCGATGATAGGTCCGCAAATGTTGCTCAAAAGCGTTGTCAATGTTGGAAGTGTTCGCAAGAGTTCCGTGCGAGTGGCAAACAGGTACAGGACCCGACCAAACCAAAAGCATCAGCAAACACCGAGCAGTGACCAACATGCTTAAGCACGCTGGTCGACGCGATTTGTTTGAATGATGAGAACCTAACATGCGGAAATTCCAAAAACCATCGTCATAAATATTCAATGACATTGTACTTCAAAGCAGAGTCCAAGTCTTTACGGCGACAAACAACTTTTTTTCCCGCATCGTTTAAAAAACCGATAAAAACGTCGACTGGACAAAATTTCGCCATACTAGAAAACGAGCAGGATCTGACTTATCGTGTGCCAAACCAAGGTAAGACCGTGTCCCGAGACATGGCGAGACATCGGCCGACAGTCGCCAAACGCTACGACACCCGAGCTGGATCGATAGGCAATGCAGAAAGTAAGAATCAAGTCAGATGGCTTTACCCTCGTTGAGTTGCTCGTGGTTATTGCGATCATTGGAGTGCTGGTATCGCTCTTGTTGCCGGCCGTTCAGGCGGCCCGCGAAGCAGCCCGCCGGATGCAATGCAGCAATAACCTGAAACAAATCGGCCTAGCAACTCTTAACTATGAGAGCGCAATGCGTCGACTCCCACCGGGTGTGGCGATCAACTATGATGCGTCAAACGTGAACAACAATCTTGGCTGGGGAGTTCATGGACGCATCTTGCCCTACTTGGAGCAATCGTCCTTGGGTAGCCAGATCAACCTATCCGCGGGTTGGGACTTTCAAATGGTGATTGACGGAATTGGTATCCCCACTTTTTCCTGCCCAAGCGATGTTAAGGGCTCCGTGATTCGTGATCCGGGGCCATCCAATGGATTGGCTCGTCCAAAATTAGTCCCGACGAGCTATGGGGTCAACTACGGTCCTTGGTTTGTCTACAATCCGGTAACGGGCCAGCGTGGCAACGGGCTGTTTTTTCCAAACAGCTTTCTTCGAATGTCGGAAATTACCGACGGAACCAGCGTTACGTTGCTCGCCTCGGATGTCAAAGCTTGGACACCTTACTATCGCAACGGCGGTCCGAGCAACACAACCATTCCGAACACCGCAGCGGCGGTAGCGAGTATTGCCACCGTAGGCACATCATTTCGAGATACGGGCCACACGGAATGGCCGGATGGGCGAGTTCACCACACAGGATTCACTACGACGCTCGCTCCCAATACGAAAGTGCTCGTCGTGGTCGGTGGAGTCGAACTTGACATCGATTACAACTCTTGGCAAGAGGGACTTAACGGACGAAGTGGAACGCCAACCTATGCATCGATCACTTCTCGCAGTTACCATACAGGCTTGGTTAACTCGGCCTATGGTGATGGCAGCGTACGCGCAACGGCAAATAGTGTGGAATTGCCCGTTTGGCGAGCCATGAGTACGCCAAATGGATCCGAGGTGATTAGTGTGGTAGAGTAAAAAGTGAGGGGGGCCCTCGTCCATTCGACACTCTGTGCGGAACGCTCGTGCCGCAAAAAAAGTGGAAACGCTATGCCGATCGGTTGAATTCCATTAGGATTTAGCGGATGGATTCGTACTCCGTATGGTTGTTTCTACGAACCTTACTTCACACTAACCCCTTGCCTTTAAGCCATGAGCGTCGCTCTCGAACCGCTTGGATTTCCGCCTTACCGAGAACTTAGCAATGAATTGCTTAACGAGCGAATCATTGCGGCCAAGCGAGAGCTTGGGAAAAAGCTACTTATTCTCGGACATCATTATCAGCAGGACGAAGTGATCCAACATGCGGACCTCAATGGAGATTCGTATCAACTTAGCAAACTTGCGGCGGACAGCCAGGACTGCCGTTCGATCGTGTTTTGTGGTGTCCACTTTATGGCCGAAACGGCCGATATTTTAGCAAATCGTCCCGAGAAACTAGATGCACGTCACGGTGAGCGAGTGGCAGTCGTCCTACCCGATATGGCGGCGGGTTGCTCGATGGCGGACATGGCAGCCATTCGGCAAGTGGAGTCTGCATGGAAGCAACTTGGCGAAGTCATCGACACAAACGACCTGACACCCGTCACGTACATCAACAGTGCGGCCAGCCTAAAAGCCTTCTGCGGTCGGCATGGCGGTATCGTTTGCACGAGCAGCAATGCCAAGGCAGTTCTCGATTGGTCCTTTGCTCAACGCAAGCGAGTCTTCTTTTTTCCTGACCAGCATTTGGGTCGCAACACTTCGCTCAAAATGGGAATCGGAAACAATGCCATGCCGGTTTGGAACCCCCATGAGCCAGAACTGGGGGGCAACACTTTGCAATCCATCCAAGACTCGCGTGTCATTCTTTGGAAAGGGCATTGCTCCGTTCACCAGATGTTTCAGGCGGAGCACGTCCATTCCTTTCGAAAGAACCACCCAGGCATTAAGATCCTCGTTCATCCGGAATGCCCACAAGAGGTGAACGATATTGCTGATATCTCCGGATCGACGAGCAAAATTATCGATACGGTGCGCAAGGCACCAGCCGGCACGAAGTGGGCCATCGGCACCGAGCTTCACCTCGTCAATCGCTTGAAAAAGGAGCATCCAGAGCAGGAGATTCACTTTTTATCCCCCTTGGTTTGCATGTGCGCTACAATGTACCGTATCGACTTGGCCCACGTATGCTGGAGCTTGGAAAATCTGGTGAACGAGACGATCGTAAATCAGATTGTCGTTCGCGAGGATATCGCAAAGTGGTCTTTGGTCGCGCTCGAGCGAATGCTCACGGTCTCTTGATTCACACCTGTTCCTAAAACCTCGTTCCGCATTTAGCCTTATCCGATTCACCCTTAATTGTTCAGTAGATTGTAATCATCCATGTTGAAATTGCCTTTGGTTTTGTTGTTTACCGCGATGACCGCGATCTTTTGGGGTGTCTACGGGATCCTCTTGCATCAAGGGACCGAAAGGCTGGGGCACAGTTCGATTCGAGCTTTTATAGGGGTTGGGATTGCCTATTTCTTAATCGCAGTTTTAGTCCCAATAGGAGTGTTGAGCAGCAAGAAAGAAAAAGGGTTTTGGTCACTGGGTGGCACGCTTTTGTCCTTGTTTGCGGGGACGGTCGGAGCGCTCGGGGCACTCGGCGTTATACTTGCAGTCGCCTTTAAGGGGCAACCTATTTACGTGATGCCGATTGTTTTCGGTTGTGCACCTGTGGTAAACACATTGGTGACCTCTTGGTTGAACAAATCGTTTTCACAGATCAAACCGCTTTTCATTTTGGGGCTGGTGCTGGTGGCCGTCGGGGCGGTGGGCGTTTTGATCAATAAGCCGGCAGCACCTGCCAAAGCCGCCGTTACAAAAACGGAAATGGCAGCGAGTACGGAAACGGTAGCGAGCACGGAAACGGCTGCGAGCACGGAAACGGTAGCGAGTACGGAAACGGCAGCGAGTACGGAAACGGCAGCGAGTAACGACAAAAAAGAAGAACAGGTTGCTGCCCGCGCTGCCATCAATCCCGTTGCCATCGGCTTATCCATTTGCCTAGCCGTTGTATGCTGGGGTGCATACGGTCCATTTTTACATATGGGACAAATGAAAATGGGGGGCTCTCGGCTTCGTCCCTTTTGCTGTGTCGGTATCGCGTACTTCATCATTGCGGTCGCTTTGCCAGTTATGATTTTGAGGGTGGCACCGGACGACGTCAAACTAGACTGGGGGCAAATCAGCAGCGGAATGATGTGGTCCATTTTCGCTGGTGGTGCAGGTGCAATTGGTGCGCTCGGCATTATCTTGGCTTTCAACTATGGTGGTAAGCCAATTTTTGTCATGCCACTGGTGTTTGGCTTTGCGCCCGTGATCAATACACTAACGTCGATGTTCGTAGGTGGCTCGCTCGATAGGATCAGCAGCTACTTTATCGGTGCGATGTTGATAGGCATCGGCGGTGCGGTAACGGTTTTGGTGTTCGCGCCCAAGGCCAAGCCGCACGCATCGCCCGTTTCCGAACCTAAAAAGGTGGAGCTGCCCGCCACGGTCAGTACCGGCAGTACTGGGAGCTAGCGTGCAGTAGTAATTTACCTTGGGGGGATGTATGTTTTTAAAATATGGTTCGTCCGCAACTCGGGACATTCGGCACGCGTATCTATGCCGGACCATTGTGGCGTATCTGCTATTCGATCGGAGATACGAATCCGTCTGGTTTTACGGCTAGAATACTACAGTCGCAGGTATCAAGTACCTTTTCGGCGGTATTTCCAAGCAGCATCCCCTTAACACCGCTTCGCCCCACCGTTCCCATGGCAATCAAATCGGCGTTTAGTTGTTGAGCCATGCGACCAATTTCCTTCCACGCAACGCCTTGAGTCACGTGGAAATGAATGCGTCCAGCGGTTTCGAGTGGTTTCAGAAACTCTTCCAATTGCCGCATCGCTTCTGCTTCGATTTCTTGTTGCGAAGAACTGGATGGCGGCTCTTCCGAGGCTTCCTCGTCACGGACTTTTTGCGAGTCGACTACGAGCAACACATGAAATTCAGCACCAGACTGTTCGGCTAGCCACAAGCCTTCTCGTATGGCTTTGCGGCTCACGTCCGATAGGTCCGTTGTAGCGAGAATAACTTTCGGCGGCCCAACGTCCTCCGATTTGACTATCCAAACCGAAACGGGACACTTGCGAACTAGTCGTTTGGCGGTACTACCGATTAGGAACTGCGTCCAGTCCCCGTGGCCACGAGAGCCGGCCAGAACAAGATCGAAACCACCTTGTTGTACGGCATGAATGATCACAACAATCGGTTGTCCGATTCGTGTTTGCAACGGAACATCCAAATCGGCTGCACCGAGATCTTCCATTATTTCTTTCATTTTGACCGCTGATTCTTGCCGAATCTCATGCGCCGTTTTGAAACTCTGCATTGAGTCAGGGGCAGCATAAGTCATCGCAAGTTTCGCTCCTGAAGTACGGGCAAGCCAGATGGCTTGTTGCACAGCGGCCTTAGCGGCGGGCGAGAAGTCTGTCGCAACGATTGCTTGCAGGTAGCCTGGATGTTTCGTCATTTCGATGGTCCTTTTGGGAAGTGTTGGGTCGACTATTCTACTGCTGCAAGGGTTCAATGGGAGAGACAAATCCATCCGGTTTCGTGGTCAAGATACTGCAATCGCAATTGTCGAGCACTTTCTCTGCCGTACTGCCCAAAAAAAGGCCCTTTACGCCACTTCGGCCCACCGTCCCCATCGCGATTAAATCGACCTTGTGATGTTGGACCATTTGGTGAATTTCTTTCCAAGGCGTTCCGAAGGATAAATGGGAGTGAATACGACTTCGATCCATTTCGAACGATTTCAGAAACTCGACGAGACGTTGGGAGGCTATTTCGTTGACTTCATGCCTTGATCGAGCCGCATGGGAAGTTTCTTCGGCGTCGTCGTGCTGAATGTCATTGGAGTCGATCACATGCAGCAAATGCAGCTCAGCATCGGCATATTTGGCCAGTCTTAACGCCTCGAGTATGGCTTTGCGACTGACATCAGAAAAGTCTGTTGGAGCGAGTATGATTCCGGGAGGGCCAACATGCTCGGCCTTTACGATCCATACCGATGAGGGGCATTTGCGAATGAGCCGTTTGGCAGTACTTCCAACAAAAAAATGCTCCCAGTTGCTGTGCCCTCGGGTGCCTGCAAGAACAAGATCGTAGCCATTCTGTTGCACTGCATGCGTAACCTCAACAAAGACTTCGCCAAGTCGAGTCTCGAATTTCACTTCCAAGCCGGAAACATCTAGACCCTTCAGCATGCGGCGCATTTTTCTCTCGGAGTCTTGGCGAATCTCGCGTTCAAAGCGTTCTCCGTGGCCAGAAAGCAAATCTATCTTCGCCATGTAGGACGATAAATGCTCCGCTCTCTGCGACTCCGGCAACGTGTGTACCAAAACGAGCGATGCACCGGACTGACGTGACAACCAAATAGCTTGTTTTAAAGCTGCTTCGGAAGAAGGAGAAAAGTCGATCGCAACCAAAATGCGCTGGTAATCCAATTGATCCTTCATTTCTCGCATCCCCCAACATAGCTAGGTCTGTGATTGTGTCTGTCGTTCTACATTGTAGCGGTGTCCCAAGAAACTAGACGTACGGCGAACCTGAACCTGGTTCGGCGAAACGGATTCCCGACAGACCGCGACAGAAAGGATCCCTTTGTTTATTCGATTTCGCCAGCGCTATCGCACTGAACCTGATTGCGAGAGAACGAAAACATGATCTATTCTAAGTAAGGCGCTATTGTGTTCACAAAAGTGGCCGAGATTTCCCATCCCAGTCCATCCCAGTCCATCTATCGAGAAGTGTCCAAACTGTGAATCTAGTCTGCTCCAAGTGCCTCGCCGTGAATCGGGTGCTTGATGCGAAACTGACCGACAAACCCATTTGCGGCAAGTGCAAGCAGCAGTTGCTACCGACACAACCGATCGACTTGACGGACAAATCTTTTGCGAAGTTCATCGCGAGAACGGAGCTGCCAGTCCTCGTCGATTTTTGGGCGCCTTGGTGCGGTCCATGTCGCATGATGGCCCCAGCGTTTGCAGAGGCAGCAGTACTTCTTTCAACCCAAGTCGTTCTCGCGAAGTTGAATACGGAGGTAGCCACGTTGACAGCATCTCAATTCGCTATCTCCAGTATCCCAACCATGGTATTGTTCCAAGCGGGAGGCGAGGTCGCTCGTCGGTCTGGAGCAATGAACGCACAGCAAATCGTGCAGTTCGCAAAATCGAACTGAGGCGAGGCGAGTAATGCGTTAATATGAGGCGTGCCTCCCGTTCCGTCCTTGCCACCCAATGTACAGGTAGATTTCCAAATTGTAGGCTTAAGGGGTGGCCGTAGGCGTATTGGTTTTCACTCTCTACAATGCAAGAGAGCGGCTAATGGAATGGTTAGACTGCTTCATGCAATGAACATTTTCCAAAAAGGGAAACTATGAGTCAAGATTTATTGACCGCAAAGAGTCGCGCGCTCGCGAACAGCTTCTTCCGAGAACGCGATCTGGGGCTCTTGGCCTATTTGCGTTCACAGACCGACCAAACGCGAAACCAACTTGCAGAGATCTCTAAGATCCATGATATCAAGGTGCTCGATGACTTGATCCGCGTTGGAATCACAGCAGAGTCCTTTACGGCCTTGTCCCTATTGCCTCTCGTTCGCATCGCGTGGGCGGATGCAGAGATCCAAGACAGCGAACGAGCTGCAATTCTTCAAGCCGCAGAGACGGAGGGAATCTCGAAGGATTCGACAAACTACCAACTATTGAAAGGCTGGCTGGACGACCGTCCCGATCCCACACTCCTCGAAGCGTGGAGGGAATACGCGGTCGAGCTCGCCAAAGAGCTTGATGATGCAAGCCTAGCGGAGGTGCGGCGAATCACCATGGACCGCGCTCGCCGCATTGCGGAATTGACGGGAGGTATTCTGGGACTTTCCCACGAAATCTCCAAGGAGGAAGAACGTGCGTTGATCGACTTGGCCCGCGCGTTCGAGAAACCCAGCTCACCGGACGGCTTGCGCCGTTAAGACGTGCACCGTTAAGACTCGTCATCATTTCTTAAGCGAACGAGCACGGTGTAATCTTCGAGCGTCGAGGTGTCACCGGTCCCTTCTTTCCCAGCAGCGATATCACGCAGCAATCTTCGCATGATTTTGCCGCTGCGAGTCTTAGGCAAAGACGAAGTGAATCGAACGTCATCGGGAACCGCCAACGCCCCAATTTCCTTGCGAATATGCTTCCTTAGTGCCTCTCGCATTTCGTCTGTGGGTTCATGGTTTTTTAGCGTAACGAATACGGTAATCGCTTGGCCTTTGATTTCGTCTGGACGTCCGACCGCCGCAGCTTCTGCAACGGCAGGGTGGCTGACCAATGCGCTTTCCACTTCGATGGTGCTGAGTCGATGGCCTGATACGTTGATGACATCGTCGATGCGTCCCATGATCCAGTAATAGCCGTCTTCGTCGAATCTTGCGTTGTCTCCAGTTAGGTACATGTGAGGCACGGTCGCCCAGTACTGCTGGCGGTAGCGTTCGTCATCACCCCATATTCCTCGCAGCATTCCTGGCCATGGTTTTTCGATGCAGAGCATGCCGCCATGATTGGTCTCGACATCCCCGAGTTCGCCTGCTGGACCAGTATGGTTTAGGACTCGCGGAACAATTCCAGGCAATGGACGCGTACAAGAGCCAGGCTTGCAAGCGATCGCGCCAGGCAACGGGGACATCATGATGCCTCCGGTTTCGGTTTGCCACCAAGTATCCACGATCGGGCAACGCCGACCTCCGATCTTCTCGTAGTACCACATCCATGCTTCGGGATTGATCCCTTCGCCCACGCTGCCCAGCAGTCGCAGCGAGCTCAGCTCATGTTTTTCAACATGGTGATCTCCCCACTTGATAAAGGTTCGGATGGCTGTCGGCGCCGTGTATAGAATGGAAACTTTGTAGCGTGCGATAATCTCCCAGAATCGATCTTCTTGAGGAGCATTAGGGGCTCCTTCGTACATCACTTGGGTCGCACCTGCCGACATCGGTCCGTACACAATGTAACTGTGTCCGGTAATCCAGCCGCAATCCGCCGTGCACCAAAAAATATCTTCGTCGCGATGATCAAAAACCCATTGAAACGTTCGCTTGACATAGAGGTTGTAACCGGCGGTCGTATGTCGAATCCCCTTTGGCTTGCCCGTCGAGCCGCTGGTGTACAAGATGAACAACGAATCCTCGCTATCCATGGGTTCGGCGGGGCAATCGTCAGTGACGTCTGCGATGAGATCATGCCACCAGATGTCTCGTTGGGGCTGCATCGCGGGTTGATTGCCGATGCGATTGAGCACAATGCATTTTTCAACTGTCGGACTTTTCGCGAGAGCTTCGTCTGCGGTCTTTTTCAGCGTCAACGCCTTTCCTCGCCGCCAACCACCATCGGCAGTAATCAGGAATCTCGCTTGAGCGTCATTATTTCGGTCCGAAATGGCTTCCGCACTAAAACCACCAAAGATCACGGAATGAATTGCGCCGACTCGTGCGCAGGCCAACATTGCGACTGCCAACTCTGGAACCATCGGCATGTAGATACTGACGCGATCTCCCTTGTTGATACCAAGCTTCTTTAAGCCATTGGCAAATCGACAAACATCCCGATGCAGTTCGGCGTAAGTGATCGTGCGGCGATCGCCCGGTTCGCCTTCCCAATAGAGAGCAACTCGATCCCCTCGCCCATTGAGAACATGCGTATCCAAGCAATTGTAGGAGGCGTTCGTTGTTCCGCCGACAAACCATTTTGCGAACGGCTCGTTCCATTGCAACGTGGTGTGGAACGGTGTGAACCAGTGCAAATGCTCGGTTGCTTGCTGTGCCCAGAATCCCTCCGTATCGTCTATGGAACTGTCGTAAAGTGCTTGATAAGCCTCCATCGAGCCAATGGCTGCCTGCTTCGCGAAGGACTCGCTTGGTGGAAAGACCCGGGTTTCGATCAGGACGTTGGATATCTTGCCGGTAGAAGACTCTGACATTCAAAAGCTCACAGCGAGGATTGAGTTAACGGAACCGTGGAACTGCGGCAAATTCTGAGCCAGTGGGGCCGGAATGTCAAATCACTTTCAGGTTGGGGAGGATTAATCCAACAGTGATTCCATTGCAGACTTGCTTGGGATACCATTTCGCCGACCAACACGTACCAACGTCGGATGGGTAGAATCCTCATTCGCTTTTTCAAATGCCGTTTTTTGCGTTTCCGCCTTGAAATTCTTGAGAAATACCCATGGAACAATTGGTACCCATAGTCGGCTTGTTCGCCATGATCTTGATCGCTTGGGCGTTGAGCGCGAACCGCAATCGATTTCCGTGGCGTGTGGTGATTGGTGGAATCCTACTCCAAATTGTGTTCGCCTTGCTCGTGCTGCGTGTCCCGGCGGGCAAGGTGACTTTCGAGTTTATCGGTGCCGGCTTTACTAGTTTGTTGGATTGTGTGGATCAAGGCGCTGGCTTTGTCTTTGGTGATACACTCGTGACAACGGGGCGTGGAGAAACGCCCGCCTTCAAAGTCCATTTCGTCGCCTTTAAGGTATTGCCAACCATCATCTTTTTCTCATCGCTCATGTCGGTTCTTTACTACGTTGGGGTGATGCAATTCGTCGTTGGTCTCATTTCCAAGATGATGCAGCGAACGCTCGGGACCTCTGGAGCAGAGACTTTGTCGGCGGCTGGAAACATTTTTGTTGGCCAAACGGAAGCACCACTCCTCATCAAACCTTATTTGAACAGAATGACGGATTCGGAAATCATGGCCGTCATGGTGGGTGGCTTCGCAACCATTGCAGGCGGTGTGATGGCGGCCTACGTTGGCATGGGTATCGATCCTGTGCATTTGCTTTCGGCAAGCCTCATGTCGGCCCCGGCTGCATTGGTTATTGCCAAAGTACTCCAACCGGAAGTGGACGTACCAGAGACGCTGGGGACGGTAGAAGCGACTCCTCCAATGGAAGCGACCAACGTCATTGACGCTGCGGCCCGCGGGGCGAGCGATGGCCTTCATTTGGCGCTGAATGTCGGGGCGATGTTGATCGCGTTCTTGGCCTTGATTTTCATGCTCGACAGTATGCTTGGTTCCGTTACCAATTGGCTGGGCACTCAGATTTTTGGAAAGCCCGACTATCGCATTACCTTCACACAGATTATCGGTTACGCTTCTGCGCCCTTCGCGTTCCTAATGGGGATCGAATCGAAAGACTGTTTCGTTGCAGGCGAAATCCTGGGAACGCGGATTGTCGGGAACGAGTTCATCGCTTACGCACGAATGAATCCAACCACCAATCCCGAGTTTGCTAACGTTTCGGAACGAACGAAAACGATACTCACCTATGCTTTATGCGGATTTGCGAACGTCGGATCGATTGGCATTCAAATAGGCGGGCTCGGGCCTTTGGCGCCTGACCGACGCAAGTCTTTGGTGCGACTTGGGCTTCGGGCTATGATCGGCGGATTGCTTGCTTGTTACATGACGGCGTGTTTGGCTGCAACGTTCATCTGACATGGAAAAGGGATTCAATCCATTGAAAATACGAAAGCCTGGCTTGATGATTCTCGGCACAGATACGGAGGTGGGAAAAACCTACGTAGCGTGTCGAATATTGGAAGAATTGGTTCGCCAGAAAATCGCGGTTGGAGCGTATAAGCCGGTGGCAAGTGGAGGCTTGTCTATCGAACAAGGGGATGCGTTCCGATTATGGCAGGCCAGCGGGTGCAATCGCACACTGGAGCAAGTGAATCCTCAATTCTTTTTCGCGCCGCTCGCTCCACCTATGGCAGCTGAGTTGGAGGGGCGACATGTGAATGATGCGAGGATGTTCGACGGTGCCATCGACTGGGAAAGTCATTGCGAGTTCTTAGTCGTCGAAGGGGCTGGCGGTTTGATGTCACCTTTAAGCTGGTCGACGACGAACGCAAGCCTCGCACAGAGCCTAGGCTTACCGATTGTGCTGGTTTCCGCGAACAGGCTAGGAGTCGTCAATCAAGTCATAACGACGTTGATTGCAGCTCAATCGCTCGGACTACGTGTCGTCTGCGTGGTGCTCACCGATGTCGCAGCCATTGACCACCACGACCAGTCTGTTCTTACAAACGAACGACTACTCAAGGCGGCGCTGGACCAGATGGTGAATCCGCCTCGGCTTGCGAGATTAGGCTTTGGCGAGGCCGAATTTCGCCCACCGATGGATTGGCATTCTATGGCAAGTCCGTAAAGGTTATCCTAAGGGCTATGTTGAAGGGTTATGTTGACACAGCCGCCAAAAGTCAAAGTAGTAGGCACATTCCATGTGCCGTCCACAAGGTAGGTAGGCACATTCCATGTGCCGTCCACCTAGAATCTTGGCAAAAGCTTGAATGCGAACGGCACGGCGGAGCGTGCCTGCACCTTTTGTAGGCTGCGTCTATTTCGAAGGGCGTGTGACGGCCGCAAAGGCCAAAGGGTTCGAATTTTTTACCGTTGAATCATTTACAGATTATTCCAATAGACCGTTAGGCCAAGCATGTTTTTGAAAACTCTCCTCGATTGGGTGCTCCATCTCGATCATCATTTGAACGAGTTGGTGGTTTCGGTCGGACCTATTTGGGTGTATGTCGTGTTGTTTGCGATCATCTTTTGCGAGACAGGTCTGGTGGTAATGCCTTTTTTACCTGGGGACTCGTTGCTTTTTGCAGTGGGGGCCATGTGCGCGATAACGGACTCTCCCCTGAATTTGGCAATCCTGATCCCATTGTTGATAGTCGCCGCAATCATCGGGGATGCGTTGAACTATTGGATCGGTGCGAAGGTTGGGCCGAAGGTGTTCTTTAGTGACACATCGCGCTGGCTCAATCGAACGCATTTAGACCGCGCCCAGCATTTTTATGAAAAGTATGGATCGAAGGCGATCATCATTGCGAGGTTTGTCCCGATTGTGCGGACATTCGCGCCGTTTGTGGCTGGCATTGGCAAAATGAATTTCGGACGTTTCTGGCTATACAATATCGTGGGGGGAGCGGTTTGGGTGAGCCTGTTCTTGGTGGCCGGCTATTGGTTTGGCAACATCGAGTTTGTCAAGAATAATTTTATCTTCGTAACGGTTGGTATCATCGCGTTAAGCGTTATTCCGATTGCATACGAGTGGATGGAAGCCAAGAAAGCCCAACGGGCTTAAACCAGCATGGCCCAACGTGCTTTGGCCCAACGTGCTTTGGCCCAGTGGGCTTTGGCCCAGTGGGCTTTGGCCCAGTGGGCTTTTTCAAGTCTGCTAGCAGGCCAAAGTGTAGAATAAGGCGACATCGCATCTCGCCGAAGTCGGACGTAGGGTACCAGAACGTTTTTTCAACCGAGGATGATTCGATAACAATGCACCAAACTAGTTCCCAAGGGCAAGGGGTTACCTCACTTGCAAGCCTCGACTTAGGTAACGCGCCGTGAGTAGTCTTCCACGCATGATTCGCGTTCGCCAGAATTTCGCCGTAAATTCGCCGCTCAACGTACATGCTGCAATCGATTCCGAGTTTGCTAAATTACGACTACGTGTCAAGCCCGGCTCACGGATTGCAATTGGCGTTGGCAGTCGCGGCATATCGCATTTGAGCGAGATCGTAGCAGAAGTGGTTGGTCAGCTTCGAAGGATTGGTGCGAAACCGTTTATCCTTCCCGCCATGGGAAGCCATGGTGGTGCGACGCCAGAGGGGCAACGCGGTGTCCTCGCAAGTTACGGCATCACCGAAGCCACCATGGGCGTACCTATTCACGATTCGCTTGAGGTAAAGCAAATTGGTCTGACAGCCGATCAGCTTCCCGTTTTCTGCAGCACAGAGGCATTGGCGGCCGATGGCATTCTGCTTATCAATCGCATCAAGCCGCATACCGATTTTGTAGGCACGTTGGGGAGTGGTCTGATCAAGATGTCTGTCATCGGATTAGGGAAACGCACCGGAGCGACCACCATGCATCTAGCCGCAACGCAGCTTGGTTATGAACACGTTATTCGCTCAATGGCTCGCATTGTTATTCACAGCACACCTGTCATTGGTGGTATCGCCATTTTGGAGAACCAATTTCACGACACGGCTCGCATCGTCGCCCTGGATCGAGATGAAATGGAGACAGCCGAAAGTGGTCTATTGATTGAGGCCAAGTCCCTGATGCCGTTGTTACCTTTTGATGAGATTGATTTGCTGATCATTGATGCCATTGGCAAGAATATCAGTGGCGCAGGGCTTGATCCGATTGTTGTCAACCGCTGCATTCATGGCTATAGCAGTCTGCCCATGCGAGGCGATCGGACATCTCCGTTTATACGACGAATCTTTGTACGCGATCTCACACCTCAGACGCATGGAAATGCGATCGGCATCGGAATGGCGGATGCTACCACGACTCGACTCGCGCGCGCAATCGACGCTAAAGCAACCAACATCAATGCGCTGACCGCACTGACACCTCAGGCCGCAAAATTGCCGATTGCATTCGACACGGACCAGGAAGCAATCGAAAGGTTGCTCGCATCCTTACCGCTGGGCAACAAGGAATCAGCTCGCATCGTTCGAATTGCGGATACTTTGTCCCTCGTCGAAATGGATGTTTCGGAATCCATCATCAGTGCAATGCCTTCGCAAGCGAATTTGATTGTGCTCAGCGCGGCGAGCAACATGTTGTTTGATGCCGATGGCAATTTGGTATAGGTCACACTCGGCTCGCACTTCGATTTAGGTTACGTTGTACCCCAAACCACGTAGTTTTTCTCCTAAAGCCGCTTTGGCTGACGCTTCTCCATGAACTAGTCGAATCTCCGACGGTTTCACGGCTATTCCCTCAACGAAACG
>Ga0247836_1000528_pt1 | contig 70580 bp, 59 predicted proteins | sample LaCruzMarch2015__4_FD_187116 | JGI IMG/M metagenome (GOLD analysis project Ga0247836, IMG submission 187116) | Freshwater microbial communities from meromictic Lake La Cruz, Castile-La Mancha, Spain - LaCruzMarch2015_14m | ecosystem: Environmental > Aquatic > Freshwater > Lake | place: Spain... | reverse complement strand
AACTTCGCGCCGGCAAGCAAGAACGGCCCCCTCGAGGGGGCCGTTCTTGCTTGTCCGTCCATCAACACCACTGGCCTGGTTTTACTCCGCTATAGTGGCCTCGTTTTACTCCGGCGTTGACAGGGCTGCGGCAAATTCACGAAGCAGGCGGCATTACTGCCACTCAGGATGAGGCAAGTTCGCTAATCTATGGAATGCCCAAAGCCGCGATGGCGAGCGGTGCAGCCCAGCATGAACTGCCGCTCGACGGCATGGCTTCTTTCATTCTTGAATCGCAAGTCAAAATCCGAAACCGAAAAAAATCCGGAAAGGATGCAGGCTTCACCGTCTGAGAATTTCCGATGCTCAAACCGTTCACGAGGTCTACATTCGCTGCGCCTGCCGGCGAAGGCGATCTTCTTTCCGAGAAGCGCCGCTTCTACTTCGACAGCCGGCTTAATTCGCTCGTGGTCTTGGTTTCCCAAGGCCATTTCTATGTTTCGTCGAGCCCAGTCGAGATCCTGTCAACGGTGCTGGGATCGTGCGTGGCGGTGTGTATGCGCGATCCGGTGGCAGGCTGCGGCGGCATGAACCACTTTCTGCTGCCGGCTCAACGCGAGCGTCCCGACGGCTTGCCGAGCGCATCGTTGCTCTACGGCAGTTACTCGATCGAGCGTCTCACAAATGCTCTGATTGCGCGCGGCGCTGTGCGTCAACGGCTCGAAGTCAAGGTTTTTGGCGGCGCTAACGTCCTAAACGGCACGACAAACTTTGGCCATGCCAATGCCGATTTCGTCGAAGCCTATCTCAGCCGCGAGGGTCTCACGATTGCGGCGCGAAGCTTGCGCGGGCTCAATGCCCGCCGCATTCGCTACTATCCCGCAAGCGGGCGCGCACAGGTGTGCGAAGTGGTGGGCGGCAACCCGGCCCGAATCGCCGTCAGCGAAACACGATTGGCATCGGCCCTTAAACTCGATGAGGATGCCTCAAGAGTCGAGATTTTCGAGCCCCGCATGCGTGTGAAGCGCTGAAATTGACCAACCCGCATCAATTCTATGAAGACCAAAGCAAGGTTAGCTGTAGGTCACAAAAGTTATTCATCGGTCCTGGGGATAACGGGGACAGACAGGACCCCGCCCGGCGGTGGGCACCCGAATCTCACTACGACTCGTCCGAAGGCGCGGCATGGACCCCATCCACCGGGATGAATTAGGGCCACGCACGCAGCAGGTGCTTGGGCATGCGCGGCGCGCTGGCACAGGCTTATCGAGGGAATTAACATGGCGCGAAAGAACAACATGGCGCGAAAGAACAGCCTGACACGGGCACTTATGCATCGCTTTGCGCACGTCGTTCCGGTCTCGTTCGCTTTGCTTGCTACGGGCTGCGCGCAGCCAGGCTTGCAAACCTCGGCGCTTCCACTGACAGGGGGCGAAGCCAGTACAGCCAACGGATGGCAAACCTCGGCCAGCAGAGCGGGGGCTAGCCCAAGACCCGAGATTGCAACCCTCGTGCGGCAGGCACGCGACCTGAGGTCTGCTGGCAAGAAATCGGAAGCCTTGAGCCTTCTCGATCAGTCAGCCGATGCCGGTACGGATCCGGTTCTATTGAAAGAGCGGGGCTTGCTCGCTGTAGAACTCGGACAGATTGGACGCGCCAAAGAACTGCTCGCCAAAGCGCAGGACAGCGATGGACCGGATTGGCACGTGAATTCGGCTTTGGGAGCAGCGCTCTCTGCATCTGGTCAACAGAAAGAAGCACAGGCCGAATTTGCCAAAGCCTTGGCATTGTCACCAGAAAACCCTGCCGTGCTCAACAATCTCGCATTGTCCTATGCGCTCGATGGCAAGCACGACGAGGCTGAGCGGCTACTACGGCGCGCTTCGATCACCACGCAAAGCGGGCCGCAGTCGCGCCAGAACCTCGCTCTCATTCTTGGGCTGAAGGGCAATATCGCCGAAGCCCGCAAAGTCACAACGGCGGTTCTGCCCCCCGCTGCCGCAACGGCGAACATCAGCTACCTTGAAAGCTTGAAATCCAAGGGCACTTCGCTATCCCAAGCCGAGCCTCAAAAGTCTGATCCAGTGCACTCGGTCTCGTTTGCCAGCGCGGGGGGCGAACCCATCATGCACTTGGGCGTCAAGCCGGCAGACTGAAAAGTCCGCACGCACGGAAATTGTCGAAAGAAAAAAGGGCCAATGCCGCCGCGGCATTGGCCCTTTTTTGCTGTGGGATGGTCTGCACCTGTACGGCAATCGGAAGACGGAGATCACCTTTCGCACACCATAAAACAGTTGCTGGCAACTATGGCTTGGTGGCGGAGGCGCCAGCGGAAGCCGCAGGCGCCGAAACCGGTGCTGCCGCAGTTTCAGCGGACAGATACTTCGTCCAGGTTGCGCTGCGCCTCTCCGACGAGCGAGGCATTTCCTGCCGGGGCTGCTGCATATCGCGCGCGTTGGCAACGTTGAGAGCAAAGTTTCTCTGCGTGGCGCAGCCAAAATTGTTGAACGGCAGCCGCTCACGGTTTTCGCCAAGATTTGTTCCCCAGTCGGCGCATTCTGGCGCGACCGCTACGGTGCGGTCGTAGGAAATCTCAAGCGGCTCACCTTTTGGACCACCCGATTGCCGCCGCGTCTCCACAAGGCTGATGTCGATACCCGCATTGCGCACAATAGCTTCGATGTGGTGCATAACGCCTGACGACGCAAGATGGCCGGCCGCAGATTTCGGAGCCGTGATGCGCAAGGGCCCCCCGCTCTCGGCCTTATAGCGCTCCAGGAAGCGGTAGACATCCGCTTCCTGATTGGCGCTTAGCCCGCGTGTGCCTGGCACCACTTCAACAAACAACGACTCGATATTCGAGGCGAACGCAATCGGATGGCGCTTTGCCGGGTCGTTGAGCCCAGCGGCGATATCGTTGGTCAGCATATCGCACCCGCCGCACACTGTGGCGGCCACAACAGCGGCAACGCTGAGAGACAGGCGCATGCTGGCGCGCTTGATACACATGTTCATCGCGCTCATCCCTTCAAGCCCGGATATTCGATAATGTAGCCGTAGTCGCCGTTGTACCGATGATTGGCCGGGTCGGATCCGTGGCCATAGACGCGATTGATATTGCCGAAGAACAATTCCCTGAGTTCACTCTCGGGCGCATAGCCGTCTCCGGGGCGGCTCATCTCGCCCGCGGGGGCATGTTGGGCAAGGTAGGGCGTGACAAGAATGACGAGTTCCGTTTCCTTCTTTCGGAAATCGTTAGAGCGAAACAGCGCGCCCAGAACAGGAAGAGATTTAAGGCCCGGTATGCCTTCGACGCTCTGGTGCGTTTCATCCGACAGCAACCCGGCCATCGCAAGCGTACCGCCCGAAGGCACCTCAAGCGTCGTCTCTGCACGGCGGACCTTGAGGCCCGGCAGCGAAATGTCGTTGATGACAATCGCGCCTTCGGTCGAGATCTCGCTGACTTCAGCCATAATATTGAGACTGATGCGGCCCTCGCTTAACACGACGGGCTTGAAGCTCACGTTGACGCCGAAGGGCTTCCATTCGACCGTCACCTTCTTGTCGTCCTGAGCGACCGGCACGGGAAACTCGCCACCAGCGAGGAACTTTGCAGTCTCGCCCGAGATCGCGGTCAGGTTAGGCTCGGCTAATGTCTTGACAACACCTGTGCGCTCTAACGCCTGCATCATCGCGGTGACACTGGAACCGTTAGGCGATGTCCACGTAGGTTGGAATGCCGAACCGGCTGCCACTTGCGGTAACGGCAGCAGCGCACCCGCAGCAGGAACGACAGCGCTGGTTACCGGAAAGGCGTTTTGGACTACTTTGGCGAACGTGAATTCTCCGGCCTTGATCATGGCGCCGGGAACATCAACGCCGATGCGCCTCATGGCGTCGCGTTGCATTTCGGCGACCTGCACCTTAAGCAAAACCTGCTCCTTGGCGTCGGTGCCGAGCATATTGACGATGGCTTCTTTGTTTTTGACAAATTTCGCCGCAAGCTCGCTGGCGCGGTTGGCGTCGATCGGCGAGACCACACTGCCCGCAAGCACGATCGTATCCCCCATCGATTCGACTTTGATTTTCGAACCAGGCAGCAAGCGCTGCAGCGAATCCTGCAGCAAAGTCAGATCTCGGGTAACGCTGACTTCGAGGAAGAGGATTTTCTGTCCATCCGGACCCACGAAAAAGGCATTGGCCTCACCGACTTCCTTCGCCAGCAAATACACTTGCCGTGACGTTTGAAGCGATGCGTCGAGCACTTCCGGATTCGAGACAAGCACGTTCTCAAGATCGACTGGCAATTCAACAAGCATCGACTTGTCGAGGCCGATCGTCACCTTTCGCGTGATCGGGTAAGGCACGTCGGTTGGAACGCGCAGTTCTGAACTGTGATTGGGATCAAACAGAGGAAACGCCTTGCGGCTCTCTTGCGCTTCGGCGGCCCCTGCGACCGTCATGAGCGCAAGCCCAAGCCAAACAAAAACGTACGCCGCCCTGCGCAAACTCAGAACCTTCATAGCCCCACCTTAAAATGCGACGGCCAGGGCGGCTGATAAAGCGCAAACCCGCAGCGTCGTGCACGCAATCAAACTTCTTAAACGCGCACTGGAACGCAACGACTTTGGGCACTGTCGAATAAAAGAGGCAGCATTGCCAGCGCAGCGCCGGGTGTGGTGTGGCATCGGGCTTGTGCTTCAACAGGTTGTGCACAGGATGCCCGCTGAGCGCCGGTAAGGGGTGCAACAGGCGTCAGATTTCGGGACGGCAATAAACACCGCGCGTCATGAGGGACTTAGCTATAGCCCCCGGCTGCCCCGGCAGCGCTGCGCGGGTAAGTCCGGGATTGCAGCATGCAAGTGTGCACAACAGTTCGATGCGCCCTCACCTGCTAGGCGTCTGTCAGGTTCAGTAAGAGAGCCTGAGATCTGCGATATCGCGCCCGATGGTCTGGAACGACTGGATTAGCGCAGACGTGTTGGATGCCGCATAGTAGTTGCTTGTCGAAGTGGCACAACTGCGCAGAAGGGCCTGGGTCGCCGCGTCGTTCTCAAGCCGGAAGGCGACCGTATAGATTGTAATGCCGGATGCTTTTGCGTTCGTGCAGGCCGCCGTCAGCTTTGCGTTCATCGACTGCCGGAAGCCGCCTTCAGTCATCGTCGCGCCCAAGCGGCCTCTCGTGGCATAGCCCGAAGCGCCATACTGGGAATTGTTGTGCTTGCTGTTATCGTCGGAATAGGTGTTCTGTCCGTCGGTCATCACAACCATAATCTTCTTGTTCTCCCCGTCGCTATACGACCGGCCCTCCGTGAACGGCAGGTTTGGGGACAGGACGCGCCAGCCCCACATCGTGCCTTCGCCAATGTTCGTGTTGCCACCGTGGACTAAGCTTGTGATCGCACTCTTTACTGTATCCAGGTCAGCCGACAAATCCTGAATCGGCTGCAGCGTGCTGGAGCAACTGTAATTGGGGCCCGTTCCATCAATGATCGGTGCGTTAGAATACTTGCAAGTTCGCGCCTGGGCACTTGCGACATCGATCGGCGGCAGCGGCGCATAGCGAAGGCACCGTGTCCCTCTGCGGTTCCACTCGAGGCACGTCCGTGTCACGACCGGGCATGTGCCGCCGTAGTCGGAGATGTAGTTGTTGGCATATGTGTCGCCGTATCCTGCGGCATATGAGTTGTCATCGTCCGGTTCGTCGGGCGCGAACATGGGTACAAATAGCGTGTCACCGTTCGCGTTGGAGGGCGGTGTATCGTTGGTGTCGAGCGCGCCTGGCCGCGACTCCACGCAGCCTGCCCAGGTCGTGTTCAAATCACTGAACAGCTGCATGCGCGTTTTGTCGACGTCGCGGGCTTCCGTATAGGTCTGCGGAGCTCCGGTGACGTTGAAATTTTCACGATGAAGAGACGACAGTCCGTCCGTATCGACCCATCCGGAATTCTGGTAACTGCTGCCGACTTTCACCGAGGCGGAAAATGGCACCAGTCCGACTTTGACTTTGCCCGATCCATCCTCTCCAGCAAAAACGATGTCGGTCATGCCACTCGCGGCGTCTCGCAGCGTCGGCATATCGTCACGCATCGAGCCAGAGTTATCGAGCACCATGACCAGTTCGATCGTGGCATTGCCTTTGACCACGGTTGACCGGGCGTTGACGTCAAGCTGTTCTTTGCCAAAAACCCTCATCACCGTCATCGGCACGTACGAACTGATCGTCCCAAACACGGACCCATTTTCAGGACTGAAAGTGAGGCTGTCTATGGTGGCCGCGCTACCGGGCGGAAGGTTCTGCGCTAAAAACTTGTTCGCCACTTCCCGGCCGGCAGTTTCTTGATCTACCTGGCCGATCTTGTTTGAAGCAGCAAGAACCGAGGCATCCAACGCCCATTGGATACGCGCCTGCTCGTCGACGCTGCGCGAATAATCGATTGTCATCCCGATAGCCAGCAAGAGGACGGTAAACATGAGGCCGAAAACTACGGCCGTGGTGCCCCGCTCGTCGCGCACGAACTGCTGGCGGAAAGCGGCCGCTGCAACCAGCCATTCACGGGACCGGGACGAGAGATCTGTGTTGCCGTGGACCTGGCGCATGGATCATTCTTTCTAAAGATGAAAGAAAATCCTACAAAATGCAGCCTTATGTTCCGTGAACAAGGACCACTCAATTTTACGAAAATTCGCCGGCTATGCCGCCGTTACGGCGCTTTCGAGCGCAAACGGGTCACATCAAGGCGACTGGCCTATCCCGGCAGGATGCCCGCCGGGGACATTAACAGCGCAGTAACTGCTCACGCCACTACCTGATTCCCATGCGGGCCTGCACCGTGTTGGCCCAGCCACGCAACAGCCGGTCGGCGACGATGCCGACAAAGGCAATTGCAAAGCCCGCAGTGATGCCTCGGCCTGCATCGGCTTTGGCAAGTGCGAGGAACACCTCCTGCCCCAAATCACGCGTGCCGATCATGGCGCAGATGATGATCATGCTGAGTGCCAGCAGAACGGTTTGATTGATGCCGAGCATGATCTCCGGCAAGGCCAGAGGCAATTGCACGCGCCAGAAGGTCTGCGCTTGCGTGCAGCCTGAGACCTTGGCCGCTTCAATCAGTTCAACGGGCACTTGGCGAATGCCGTGGTTAGTATAACGGATGGCCGGAACGATCGCGAACAGAACAGTTGCAATCATCGCGGTGACGTCGCCGACCCGAAACAACATCACGACCGGAATGATGAAGCAGAACGACGGCAACGTTTGCAACGTGTCGATGATGGGATTGACGAACGACTGGACGCGTTCACTGCGCGAAGCAAGAAAGCCAATTGGAATGCCCACCAGCGCTGCAATCAGAGCGGAGACCCCGCACAGGTAGAGCGTTGCCATGGTCTTTTCCCATAGCCCGGTCGCTGCACAAAAGAACGTCATCGGCACGACAAGCGCAACAAGTTTCAAACCCCCAAGCCTGTATCCGGCAAGGCCCACCAGCAAAAGCGCACCCAGCCATGGAAAACCTTCGAGGAAGTTTCGCACCGGGTTCAGCACGTAGATAATCAGCGTTGAGCGGAAGGCTTCGACATGATCGAAGTAATTGATGTTGATCCAATCGACCCCCGCTTTCCAATAAGGCGCGGTAGACCATGTCATCGATTTCGGCAACGCTTGGAACAGCGGCACGAATTGCGCAGCGATGGTGGTTGCAAAGAGAGCCGCCACTGCAAGGGCGAACAAAGGATAGCGCTGCCAGAATGGGCCGCCGTCGCTATGAACCGCTGGCTTCTGCCGCGCGGCGGCCTGGCTCAGCCGGTCTAGCGCAATCGCCAAGGCGACGATTGCGAGCCCAGCTTCCATGCCCTGGCCGATTTTGAGGGCGCGAAGCGCGAGCAGCACGTCATATCCCAGACCACCAGCCCCGATCATCGATGAAATGATGACCATGTTAAGAGCCAGCATGATCACCTGATTGACGCCAATCATCAGCGTCGGCCGGGCCGAGGGCAGCAGCACGCTCATCATCTTCTGGCGCTTCGTGCAGCCGGCCATTTCGCCGAAATCGTCGATCTCAGAGGGCACGCGTTGCAAGGCGAGGATTGTGGCGCGGACCATCGGCGGCATTGCAAAGATCGCGGTGGCGATCATGCCTGAAACGGGACTGTTCCCGAACAACAGCAGCATGGGAATGAGATAGGCAAACGTCGGCATGGTCTGCATGAGATCGAGCATCGGCGTCATGATCAGCCGGTCGATTGCGGGAACGCGAAAGGCCACGATGCCGAGTGCCAAGCCCAGCACGATACAGACAGGCACGCTGATAACAATGAGTGCCAAGGTCAGCATGGCGCTGTCCCACTGGCCGAACATCGCGATGTAGAGCATGCATCCGCCAGCAAGTGCCGCCAAACGCAGGCCGCCCAATCCATAGCCGAGAATGGCGAACGCGGCGCACACGCCAATCCACGACAACCGCGGCAGAATCCACGCGTCGGCGCCTGTGCCGAACTTCCAACCCTTCGCCAGCAAGCTGAATGCCCAGTTAAGCGGCACGTTGAAAATTTCGGTCAGGCCGCGCGTGAACCAGCTAAAGTTGACTTTTAGCCAATTCATCAAAACCGATGTCCAATCGGCCACAGGAACAATGGCCTCGGTTGGATATTTAACCGCCCACGGCGCGATGCTGGGTATGAGATACAGAACCGCAACGAAAAGAACAGCCGCAGGCCAGATCAACGTCCACGGCGACACTGGCGCGGTGCGGCCTGGGAAATCGTTGACGGTGATGCTCATGGTCCAACCTCGCGAGGCTGATCACAGCCTGCCAGCAGGTTGATCACCGCTTCGGGTGTCACCTCACCCAGCATCCGGCCGGCATCGTCAACCACGCCGAAGGGTTTGCGCGAGCTCACGATCTGGGCGGCAAACGAAGCCACCTTATCGGACGGGCGCACTTGTCCTCCGTGATCGGCAAGTGCGGTGGCCGTTGCCGGGGTCATCAGACGGGCGGCCGACATGACCTTGGAGCGTTGCACGTCGCGCGTGAATTCGGCAACGTAGCTGGTCGCGGGGTGAAGCACGAGATCTTCGGGCGTGCCGATCTGTATAATCTGGCCATCTTTCATAATGGCGATCCTGTCGGCAAGGCGGATCGCTTCATCGAAGTCGTGGGTGATAAACACCACGGTCTTTTTGAGTACGCTTTGCAAGCGCAGCAATTCGACCTGCATTTCACGCCGGATCAGCGGATCAAGCGCTGAGAACGGCTCATCGAGGAACCAGACCTCTGGCTTCACCGCAAGGCTGCGGGCGATACCAACACGCTGTTGCTGGCCACCGGACAGCTCGCGCGGGTAGAACTGCTCGCGGCCCTTCAGCCCGACGAGTTCGATCACTTCGCGCGCACGCGCTTCGCGTTCTTTTCTCTCGACGCCCTGCACCGAAAGGGGAAACGCGACGTTGCCAAGCACCGTCAGATGCGGCAGCAGCGCGAAGTGTTGAAACACCATCCCCATCTTGTGACGGCGGATTTCGATCAGCTCCCGGTCGCTCGCTTGCAGCAGATCTTTTCCATCAAGATCGATGCGGCCGGACGTCGGTTCGATGAGGCGCGAGAGACAGCGCACCAGCGTTGACTTCCCCGAGCCCGACAAGCCCATGACGATAAAGTTTTCGCCCTCGCGGATTTCGACCGAAACATTGCGCACAGCGCCAACCAGCTTGGCGGCTGCGAAGTCCTCCGTCGTAGCGGTTGCGCCACGGCTGGAAATGAAATCGACAGCTCCCTCGCCGAATACCTTCCAAACGCTCCGGCATGCCAGTTTGACCGGACGCGTATCGGGCGCCATCGCTCCAGCGTGTGCGCGCAGCGGCGAGATATCGTTCATGTCGGGTCTTCCGCTTTATAGACAATCGGTTCAGGTGGACCGGCGATCAAAGCCAAGGCAATCGCCGGTCCATGGCGGTCGTAAAAAGGCGGTCATCCGAGTCTCCAGCAAAGACGCCAGATCTTCGACACAGGACGAACTCGTTCTAAAAGTTACTTAGCCCATTCCTTCCACTTGGCTTCATTGGCGGCGACCCAGGCAGCGGCCACGTCGTCGATCGACTTGCTGTCAAGATCCACTTCACCAGACATCTTATTCAGCTCTTTGACATCGATGGTGTAGGCCTTGGCGACCTTGTAAGCGCCCGGCCACTTATCTTTCATGCCTTTCCACGAGTATTTCCAGATATCGCCGAAAGGCTTGCCGCAATCGTATTTGGCGGTTTTGTTGCTGCCCCACGCGGCGTCTTCGTAGCATTCCTTGGTGTGCTTGGGGAATTCGACCCATTCACCTTCATACTTGGAAGGGGCCCAATGTGGCGAGTACACCCACATGATGATCGGCGCCTTTCGCTGATAGGCGGACTCGAGTTCGGCGAACATCGCGCCGTCGGTGCCCGCATGCACGACCGTGAACGGAAGCCCAAGCGAGACGACGCGCTCGTCGTCGAAGCCTTCCCACGTCACAGGTCCACCGAGATAGCGTCCCTTCGGGGCGGTTTCAGGAGTTGCGAAAGCCGCCGCACATTTGGGGTCCTTCAACGCTTCCCAGTTCGGCAAGCCGGGGCACTTTTCCTTCATATAGAGCGGATACCACCACTCTTCCTTGGCCTGGGGGCCAAGCGCACCCAGCCGCTCTGTCTGCCCGGTGGCGTCAGATGCCTTCATGGCCTCGCCCGCAGTCGTATCCCAAAACTCAACGCCCACCGTGACGTCGCCGTTGGTCAAGCCCGTGGTCAGACTCGAGAGATAGTCAGCGGTTGGATACTCGACTGTGTAGCCGAGCTTGGTAAGAATCCCGCCGAGAATTTTTGCGTTGATGTTGACGCTTGTCCAATCGAACAGAGCGATCTTGATCGGGTCTGCGGATTCGGGAGCGGCGTGAGACGGCGTAACGCTCGCAGTTGCCGCCGTGAGGGCGACAAAACCTGCGGCCAGTGAACGGCTACTGAGTCGAAACATCTTTACAGTCCTCCAGAGTGGATCCAGCGTCTTGCTCGCCTGAGAGTAAGCTTGCGACTACTCGCAGTGAAATAGTCGAACGCCGCGAGGGGAAAGTCAACGATCATCACGAGCCAACTTTCCAGCAGCCTGCCTATTTGCAAGGCAAACCCGTCTGAATATTTCATTCGTTTTTGAAATTGGGAATGCGAATTTATGAGAACTCCGCGCGGCGGTTGCATTGCAGCAATTAAATGCGAAACTCATAAGCAGCCGGCGTTATGCTCGCGCTGATATCGCTGAAAAGCGCAGCACAACTCCATGATTTAGAATGCTGTAAATATTCATATTTTGTCGGGGCGCAGCGAAACATCTTTGCAGAACGCCGATTGGTTTTGCTCGCCCCCGTTGCTGCACGGCGCGTCAGGCGTCGATGATGGTGTGAACATCATAGGAGCTTACCCTTGAAGCCACGATTTGGCTTCGCAAACGCTCCCCTTTTCCAAGTCAGCATGCATGTTTACTATTTCATCGCAGTGCACCGGCTCTGCATCGTTGATGAATTCACAGGCGTTCATCAGCGTTGCTGCGTTTTATAGTTGGGGTGCACCCACACCGGCACCACTTCGGGCGCCAAGGGCGTCCGGCCGCGAATGACATCTGCGAGCTTTTCGGCCATCATAATCGTCGGCACATTGAGATTGCCGCTCACGACATCCGGCATGATCGAGGCGTCGACCACCCGCAAGGCTTCTACGCCGTGCACCCGCCCCATGCCATCAACGACCGCTTCCGGGTCCATCCCCATCCGGCACGTGCACGAGGGATGATAGGCACTCTCGGCTTTGTCGCGAATGAACGCGTCGATCGCCGCGTCGCTCGTCACATCTGGTCCCGGAGCCAGTTCAGCGCCACGAAACGGCTTAAACGCCGCCTGCGCGAAGATCTCTCGCGTCAACCTGATACCGGCGCGCATTTCTTTGCGGTCTTGCTCGGTCTGCATGTAGTTGAACAGCACGCGCGGATGCTGGCGCGGATCGGCGGATTTCAGTGTCACCGAGCCGCGACTCGTGGGCCGCATCGGTCCCACATGCGCCTGATAGCCATGGCCCTTGGCGGCAGAACTGCCGTCGTAACTTACGGCCATGGGCAGGAAATGATATTGCAGGTCGGGATGCTGCACGCCCGCTTCGCTGCGGATAAAGCCGCCGGATTCGAAGTGATTGGTGCCGCCGAGCCCGCCTTGTGTCAGAATCCACTCCACGCCAATTTTGAGCTTGGCGAGCGGGTTCGTGGCGCTATAGAGCGTGATCGGCTGCGTGCATTCGAACTGAACATAGGCTTCGATGTGGTCTTGCAAATTGGCACCAACACCCGGCAGGTCTTGGACCACCGGAATACCGAGGCGCTGCAAATCGTCCGCTGGTCCAATGCCGGAGAGTAAGAGCGTTTGAGGTGAATTGATCGCGCCGCCGCAGACGATCACCTCGCGGGCAGCGCGCAATTGGAAGGAGTTTCCGCGGTGCAGAGCCTCCACGCCCACAGCGCGGCGGCCCTCGAAAAGAATGCGCGAAACTAGGTGACGCGCGTAGACTTTGACATTGCCGCGCTTTTGCGCCGGCCGCAAATGCGCCCGCGCAGCGCTCCAGCGGAGACCTTTGTAAGTCGTCATATCCATGACGCCCAGGCCCTCCTGCTGGTAGCCGTTCATGTCTTCCGTCACAGGATAACCGGCTTCACGGCCCGCTTCGATGAACGCCCGGTAGAGCGGGTTTTTACACGGACCTGTGGTGGCATAGAGCGGGCCTGTGCTGCCGCGATACGCGTCACCGCCTTTGAGCCGGGTCTCGGATTTCTTGAAATACGGCAGGCAGTCGAAATAGGACCAGTTCTCAAGGCCCGGACGGCGCGCCCAGCCGTCATAGTCGAAGGCGTGGCCGCGAATGTAGACCATGCCGTTGACCGATGACGAACCGCCAATCACCCGCCCGCGCGGGCAATGCATGCGGCGGTTGTTCATGAACGGCTCTGGCTCAGTCTCGTAGTGCCAGTTGTATTTCGTGCCAGCGAGCGGATAGGCAAACGCCGATGGCATGTGAATGAAGATGCTGTGATCGGGCCCGCCTGCTTCGAGCACGGCGACGCGAACACCTTCGTCTTGCGTCAAGCGGTTGGCCAGCACACACCCGGCCGACCCTGCGCCAATGATGATGTAGTCGAAAACTTCGCCAGTGCTCATGATTGGACAACCGGGTTTGGTGGCTGATGCGCGATCACGCGCGCTTCATTCGTAAGGGCATTGGACGTCGCCCAATTCCACGTAGACACTCTTGAGTTGCGTGTAATGCTCGATGGCGGCTTGGCCGTTTTCGTGACCGATGCCGGATTCTTTGCGCCCGCCGAACGGCATTTCGACCGGCGTGATGTTGTAGTTGTTGATCCAGCAGATTCCGGCTTCGAGCCGGTTGGCAACGCGGTGCGCGCGCGCGAGATCGCGGGTAAAAACGCCCGCTGCCAGCCCGAACCGCGTGGCGTTGGCACGAGTTACAACGTCGTCCTCGTCTGTGAAGGTCAACACCGACATAACCGGGCCGAAGATTTCTTCGCGCACGATTTTCATGTCGTCTGTGCACCGGTCAAAAATCGCTGGTTGCACAAAATTGCCGTTGGCCAATGCGCCCGCATCGACCCGCGCTCCGCCGTAAACGAGGCGCGCGCCTTCGCTTTGTCCGCTGGCGATATAACCCAGCACACGATCCATATGCTGGCGTGTGATGAGCGCGCCGACTTGCGTCTCTGGCGCCATCGGATCGCCAATACGCAGTTTCGCCGTGCGCTCGGTAAGCAACGCAACGAACCGGTCGTGGATGTCTGCATGGACATAGACACGGGTGCAGTTGGTGCAGATCTCGCCTTGCGTATAGAAGTTGCCGAGCATGGCGGCCGAGACAGCTTGGTGCAAGTCGGCATCGGCAAACACAATCAACGCCGACTTGCCGCTCAATTCCATGGTTGTGCGCTTCATCGAGGCGGCGGCAGCGGCCAAGATTTTTTTGCCGACCCCGATGGAACCGGTCAGCGAGACTTTGGAGATGCGGGGATCGGTAGTGAGCAGAGTTCCGGTGCGGGCATCTCCATGGACGACATTGAAAACGCCATCGGGAAGCCCGGCCTCGTTGAAAATTTCGGCCAGCCGCGAGGGCGTCGTGGGGGTGAGTTCTGAGGTCTTGAAGATCATGGCATTGCCGCAGGCGAGCGCGGGGGCGGCCTTCCAGCACGCGATCTGTACCGGGTAATTCCACGATCCGATGCCGGCGCAAACGCCTAGCGGTTCGCGGCGCGTATAAACAAAGGCATTGTTCAGCGCGATCTGCTCGCCACGCAGTGAACCGGCCACGCCGGCAAAGTATTCGAGACAATCGGCGCCACTCGCCACATCGACAGCTTCGGCCTCCTGGATCGGCTTTCCAGTGTCGCGAACCTCGAGTTCAGCGATTTCTCTGTTGTTGGCGCGCAGCAAATGCGCGGCCTTGTTCAGTACCCGGCCACGTTCCGCGCCAGATAGCGCCGACCAGCGCCTGAACCCATCCTCGGCGGTGCGGATGGCCAGATCAATCTCCGGCTCGAGCGCGATTTCAACATTTGAAATCAAGTCGCCGCTGGCCGGATTGACGTTGGCAAACGTCTCGGGCGCTTTGGCTGCAACGAAGCCGCCACCGATATAGCTTTGCAAGTTTTGCACGTTGACGGTTACTCCATATTCCCGATGATCCAGTAGAAGCGTTCCGGCCGCTCAGGTCTGGTTCAGATGCGACATGAACGCTTGCGGCGGCGACACGGGCCGTCTGCCGCTTGCGAGCTCAGAAATGCTTGACATTCAGCCTCCCTGCTCAACAAAAGGCCGGGTGCCTAGCATCTCAACCGTCGGATTTGCCAAAGCCGTTGAACCCGTTCGAATTTGTTTGAATCCTTGAGGCAGCAGGGCTTAGATGGGCTTGCTGGAATGCCGCAGCCATCGTGGGCTGGCGCAAGCCGGTTCGTCTTTATCGCGCTCATTTACGGAGCCATGCCCCAATCATGTCGAGAGAACTCGGGTCGATCTCCAAGGTCGGTTTTCTCACACTCAATGAGTTTTCACTCGTCGCCTTCTCGAGTGCCGTCGAAGTGTTGCGGATGGCGAACCATCTAAGTGGCACGAACGCCTACGAATGGAGCGTGATTACGCCGACGGGAGCCCATGTTGCATCGAGCAGCGGCGTCGCCCCCCTCACCGTCACCACCTACGATAAAGCCGGCCCGCTCGATGTCGTTTTCGTGTGCGGCGGCACAAACATCACAAAATTCGTCGATCTTCATATCACTTCGCTGTTGCGGAAAATGGCGCGCGGCGGCGTCATGATGGGCGGGCTGTGCACTGGCGCCTATGCACTCGTGGAAGCAGGATTGCTCGATGGTTACGACTGCACCATTCATTGGGAGAACATGGCTGGACTGCGTGAAAGCTATCGCCGCGTCTCGTTCCTAGAAGAGTTGTTCGTCATCGACCGCGACCGCATCACATGCACAGGGGGCATCGCTCCCATCGACATGATGCTGTCCATTGTGCGCGCTCGCTTCGGAAAAACCCTTGTCGCCGAGATTTCCAGTCAGTTCATCCTTGAGCGCGTGCGCGATTGCGACGATCGTCAGTATATCCCGCTTGCGGCCCGCATGGGCGCGGGCCAGCAGACGCTTCGTAAGGTCGCCGAGCTGATGGAGGCGAATTTTGAGGAACCGCTGACCGCGGTGGAATTGGCGCAGCAAGCCGGCCTTTCGCTGCGCCAGGTGCAACGAATGTTCCACGAGACGCTTGGCACCACGCCAACCAAATACTATCTGCGGCTGCGCCTGCAGCGGGCGCGGGCGTTACTCGTTCAGTCTGATATGTCGATCACGCAGATCGCGGTGGCCTGCGGCTTTCAATCGGCCTGCCATTTCAGCAAATCCTACCGCGCAATGTACAGCCGCTCGCCCCGCAGCGAACGCCAGCAGCCCCTATCTGGCAGTGCAGCAAACAGTTCCAGCGGCCGCCGCCGCGATGCCTTCGGCACAATTTAAGCGCCGCCTTGTGGCAACACAGGGTACCCGGCGTGAAATCCCCAGTTCATGTCGCAATTATGTAACCAACGCCTCTTGCCTTTGCTAGTTTGTCGCACGTCGGCCTCTGAGGCATGCCTGAGAGCGCCGCCGGGCGGGCAATGCGTTGCCCTGTGCGAACTCAACGAACCCGTGTCCCGTCAACAAACATTCAGTGCCTCCAACGGAAGGATTTGTCATGAACCGCGTGGTGATATCAGTAGCTCTCGCTTTGGGGATGGCCGTTTCGGCAGCCCATGCCGAAGATGCTGCCTGCAAGAAGGTCCGGTTTGCGGACGTCGGCTGGACGGACATCCAGGTAACGACGGGGGCAACTTCGGTGCTGCTCGAAGCGCTCGGCTACGAAGCGGAAGTGAAAACACTCTCCGTGCCGGTGACCTACGCATCGCTGAAGTCTAAGGACATCGATGTGTTTCTTGGCAACTGGATGCCAAGCATGACAGCCGACATCAAGGCTTACACCGATGACAAGTCGGTCGAGACGATCGGCGTCAATCTCGACGGCGCAGGCTATGGCCTCGTCGTGCCGCAGTATGTGGCCGATGCTGGCATCAAGAGCCTCAAGGACCTCGGACCTAACAAGGATAAGTTCAAGGGCAAGATCTACGGCATCGAAGCTGGCAACGATGGCAATCGCATCATCGGCGAAATGATTGCCAAGGCCGAAAACAACCTCGCAGGCTTCGAACTGGTTGAAAGCTCGGAAGCGGGCATGCTCACCCAGGCCGAGCAGTCGATCAAGAAAAATGAATGGATCATCTTCCTCGGCTGGACGCCGCATCCAATCATGGGCGAAATGAAGATCGCCTATCTCGATGGCATGGGAGATTCCGGCTTTGGCGCGGCGACCGTCTCGACCAACGTGCGGGCCGGCTACTTGGCCCAGTGCCCGAACGTCGGCAAGCTGTTGTCGAACCTGAAGTTCGATCTGGCTTCGGAAGGCGCCATGATGGGCCCCGTCTTGAAGGACAGCGCCGATCCCAAGGCCGTCGCCAAGACCTGGCTGAAAGCCAACCCGGCCGCTTACACGCCGTGGCTTAATGGCGTCACCACCATCGACGGCAAAGATGCGGCCGCAGCCGTTACGGCCGCTCTGGCGAAGTAATCTGGACCTCAAGCCCAACGCAAACGCAGGCGGCCGCCAACAACACGGCCGTCTGCAGCGCTGACGCTTCAGGTGGGGGGAGTGCTTGATGGATCCCGTTACGAAGCTGATCACCGAATGGAAAATCCCAGTCGGCAAGTGGGGCAAAGCCGTCATCGATTTCATCATTGAATACTTTCAATGGCTGTTCGATGCGATCAAATATGCCCTGAATGTGAGCGTCGAGGGCACAACGGGGCTACTGCTCATGGCGCCGCCCGTGCTGCTCGCCCTTGCGCTGGCGGGTTTCGCCTATTGGCTGCAGAGGTCTAAAGCCCTCGCCGTCGGCGTGCTGTTCGGCTTTCTCTTCATCATCAATCAAGGCCTGTGGAAAGAGACCGTCCAAACATTGGTTCTCGTCGTGGCTGCAACCACACTGTCGATGTCCATTGGCGTACCGCTCGGCATTTGGGCGGCGCATAACCCGCGCGTATGGAAGGTGATGCAGCCGGTTCTCGACCTCATGCAGACGATGCCGACATTCGTCTATCTCATTCCAATTCTCATTCTGTTTGGACTGGGTGCAGCGCCCGCCCTCATCGTCACAATCATTTTTGCGATGCCAGCACCTGTGCGCATGACCTATCTCGGCCTTACATCGATCCCCAAACCGATGCTCGAGGCGGGCGAAAGTTTCGGCGCCACCAAGCGGCAATTGCTGTGGAAGGTCGAATTGCCAGCGGCACTGCCCTCGATCATGGCTGGGCTAACCCAATGCATTATGCTGTCGCTATCCATGGTGGTGTTCGCCACCCTCATCGGGGCTCCAAGCCTTGGCAACCCGGTCAACAAGGCACTTTCCAACCGTAATATTCCGCTCGGCATCGAGGCGGGGCTGGCGCTTGTCATCCTGGCGATCATCCTCGACCGTGCGCTTTCCGTGAGATCGGGAGCGAAAAAATGAGCATCGCTGTTGATTTCAAAAACGTCGACATTGTCTTTGGACCCGACATTCCTGCCACCCTCAAGCTTATCGATTCCGGGGCGACGCGCGCGGAAATTCTGGCAAAAACAGGCGCGGTGCTAGGTGCTGCTGGCGCAAATCTTACTGTCAACGAGGGCGAAATCTCGGTGCTCATGGGCTTGTCGGGCTCTGGCAAATCGACCCTGTTGCGCGCCGTCAATGGCCTCAACAAAGTCGCGCGCGGACAGGTTTTGGTGAAGGACGCAGACCGCATGGTCGACGTCGCGTCGTGCGATGCCAACACGTTGCGCCATATCCGCCAGAAGCAGGTGGCCATGGTGTTCCAGCAGTTCGCGCTGCTGCCGTGGCGGACCGTGCGGGAAAATGCCGGGCTCGGACTTGAGCTAGCTGGCATCCGGGGCGCCGAGTACGACGAGCGCGTCGATTCACAGCTGAAGCTGGTCGGTCTCGATACGTGGGCTGGCAAGTATGTCCATGAGTTGTCTGGCGGCATGCAACAGCGTGTCGGGCTTGCCCGTGCGTTTGCAACGGCTGCGCCAATTTTGCTGATGGACGAGCCGTTTTCGGCGCTCGATCCGCTGATCCGCACCAAACTGCAGGACGAACTCATTCAGCTGCAAAAGGCGATCAAGAAAACGATCATCTTCGTCAGTCACGACCTCGAAGAAGCCCTCAAGATCGGCAATCGCATCACCATTATGGAGAGCGGCCGAATCGTGCAATCGGGTTCACCCGAAGACATCGTTCTGAGGCCCGCAAACGACTACGTCCGAGAATTCATTGCCAACGTGAACCCGCTTTCGGTTCTCACGGCTTGGAACGTGATGCGCGACGCGCGCGACCTCGAGCCTGCGGGGGACGGCTGGGTCTGGCTCGACGTCCGCAAAACCACGCGCTTCAAAATCGATGGCGACGGCAAGGTGTGTGAAGCAGAATGCAACGGCATCAAAGCGGCTTGGGTATCGTGCGGCGAAGCCGACCAACCCGTGCCGCCCGGCACCAGTCCCGTTTATTGGGCGCGGCCAGGCACCAGCCTCAAGACCGTCATCCTGGCCATGCACAAGTCCGGCGTCGCACCCGTGGCACTCTTTGACGACACGGATCGTTTTGTCGGCGCAATCGGCGTACGCAACGTGCTGCAAGCCATTTTGCGGCGCTAACCGGAACGACGCTTATACGCGCCGGATGCGGCTGCGGCCACTGAGGCCGCCAGCGCGATCAAAGACCACGGCATCAAGTTCGATGCCGGAACCGCTGAGGGGCTTGGCGGCAGCCAGACAGGCGCGCTCGGCAATGGCGGCTGCGAGATCAATGTTGGCACTCTGCGCCAACTGAAGAATCTGCTGTGCGGTGTTGGCTTGCCGCGCCTCCTCAACCAAGGCCGCACTTGCACCCGCTTCTGCGAGCCACTGTGCGATTTGATCCAGATCGACGACACCGCGGCGGGAATGCAAGTCCATGCGGCCCATGGCGAGCTTCGACATTTTGGCAAAGCCGCCAGCGACGGTGACGCGCGCGACCGGGTGCGCCTTCAAGTATTTAAGCATTCCGCCTGCGAAATCACCCATGTCTATGAGGGCGACGTCTGGCAATGCGTAGAGCTTTGCGATCGCAGCCTCTGACGTCGAGCCTGTGGCGCCGGCGACATGTGTGATGCCTGTCGCGCGCGCCACATCGATGCCTCGATGGATCGAGTGGATCCAGGCGGAACACGAAAACGGCACGACAATACCGGTAGTACCGAGGATCGAGAGCCCTCCGACAATACCAAGTCGCGGGTTCAGTGTTTTTTCTGCGATCTTATCGCCCCCCGGGATCGAAATCTCGACCACAACATCGGCCGGCTTTGAAAACTGACGTGCAACGGCGGCGATGGCCTCGCCGATCATTTGGCGCGGCACCGGATTGATCGCGGGTTCGCCAATGGGAACCGCGAGCCCGGGCCGTGTCACAATGCCGACGCCAGGCCCCGCCCGGAACGTGATGCCCGAACCGGGTAGTCCCTTTTGCACCGTCGCCACAACGAGCGCGCCATGGGTCACATCCGGATCATCGCCGGCATCTTTGACGATAGCCGCCCGTGCGAAGTCTTTGTCCAAAAGTTGTTCGGCAAGGGCAAACGCCACCTGCGCGCCACCGGGCAGGGTCACCGTCACCGGATCTGGAAACGTGCCCGTCCATAGGGCTTCCACCGCCGCACGAGAAGCGGCTGTGGCGCAGGTGCCCGTTGTCCAACCATAGCGTAGTGGACCACTCGGCTTTACGTCATTGGGGGTCGTGTCTTGCATCCTGTGCCGTTATAGGGCCAAGTCCGCGTCTGTCACCACCCCAGCGCCGTCTTGTACGGCGAACCGCTCACCCATCGCCTCAACCGCTGCAAGGCTCACCCGCCCCCCGCATGACCCTATTTCGAAATCTACCGGCTGGCCTGATGATTGCCGCGCCGCGATCTGGAGCTGGCAAGACCACAGTCACACTTGGGCTTTTGCGGGCCATCAAGCGGCGCGGCCTTAGCGTGCAGCCGTTCAAAGCTGGCCCGGATTACATCGACCCGGCGTTTCATCGGGCCGCTTCCGGGCGGCCGTCCTTCAATATTGACAGTTGGACGATGAGCCGGGAACGTGCCGCCGGAGTTCTGGCGAGGGGCAGCCACGGCGCCGATCTCGTGATCGTCGAGGCTCTCATGGGGCTGTTCGACGGCGTAATGAGCCTGGGCCAATGGGGCACCGGCACCAGTGCGGATCTTGCAGCGGCGACCGGCTGGCCGGTTGTCCTGGTGCTCGACGTGTCAGGTCAATCGCAAACAGCAGCAGCCACCGCGCGCGGCTTTCAAGGCTTCCGTGACGGCGTCGAAATTGCGGGCGTCATTCTCAATCGGGCTGGAAGTGAACGCCACATCCGGCTGGCGACGGCGGCGCTCGAAGCGTCAGGCCTTCCCGTGCTCGGTGCTTTGCCGCGCAATACCGGCGTTGTATTGCCCGAGCGGCACTTGGGCCTCATTCAAGCCGAGGAAACCTCCGGCCTCGAAGATCGTCTCGATGCGCTTGCGACGTTCGTTGAGGCGCATGCCGATGTGGCAGCCCTTATCGGCAAGGCGCGGCAGGGCCACTTCGAGACGGCGGGTGCCGCACGTGCCATCGCCCCGGGTCAACGCATTGCGCTGGCCCGCGACGCCGCATTCTCGTTTGTTTATCCGCATCTCTTGGAAGGATGGCGGCAGGCGGGCGCCGAGATCGTCACGTTCTCGCCCCTGGCCGATGAACCCCCTGACCAGTATGCCGATTGCGTTTGGCTGCCGGGGGGATACCCGGAACTCTACGCGGGACAACTGGCCGCCGCGGATACCTTCAAATCCGCCATCCGCACATTTGCAGAAAGCCGCCCCGTGCATGGCGAATGCGGGGGCTACATGACACTCGGCGCCGGTCTCGTCGATGCTGAGGGCAGGCGCCACGAAATGCTGGGACTGCTCGGCCTCGAAACATCCTTTGCCAGCCGCAAGATGCAGCTGGGCTATCGCCGCGCCGAACTCCTCGCCGATTGCGTGCTCGGCCGTGCAGGATCGACCGTGCGCGGACACGAATTTCACTATGCCACCATTCTCGCCAGCCCCGATGCGGCACTGGTGCGCATGGAAAATGCCGACGGCGAGCGCCTCGAGGCCGGCGGCAGCGTTCGCGGCCGGGTGACGGGCTCGTTTTTCCACTATATCGACAGCTAATCCGCGCCTCTCAGCATGCGCCGGTTTGGGACTTGATGGCCCCTTCAAAGACTTATACCGTCTGCCACGCAATCAAACTTCCAACCCAATGGGGCGCGGCTTTGAAAATTCTTGTTACGGGCGGAGCGGGTTTTATCGGGTCCGCCGTTTGCAGGCACTTGGTGCGCGACCGGAACTGCAGCGTCGTCAACATCGACAAGCTGACGTATGCGGCCAATCTCGCTTCGCTTGAGCCTGTCGCATCCGACGCCAATTATGCGTTCCACAAACTCGACATCTGCGACCGCGACGGGGTCAACAGCGTGTTAGAGCACGAACAGCCCAGCGCCATTTTGCACTTGGCCGCAGAATCGCATGTCGACCGCTCGATCACTGGTCCGGCCGAGTTCATTTCGACGAATATCATCGGCACTTACACGCTGCTGGAGGCGGCCCGCAGCTATTGGAGTGCCCTGCCGGGCGCGCGCAAGGACGCGTTCCGCTTTCTGCACGTTTCGACCGACGAAGTGTTCGGCAGCCTGGGCGATGAGGGCGCATTCACCGAAACGACACCTTATGACCCAAGCTCGCCCTATTCTGCCAGCAAGGCGGCATCCGATCATCTGGCCGTTGCTTGGCATCGCACCTACGGCCTGCCGGTTCTGCTCTCGAACTGCTCGAACAATTATGGGCCGTATCACTTTCCTGAAAAGCTGATCCCGCTGGTCATCACCAATGCGTTGATGGGCCGGGCGCTGCCTGTCTATGGGCAGGGCAGCAATGTGCGCGACTGGCTTTATGTCGACGACCACGCCCGCGCTTTGGTGGGCATTCTCGAGCGTGGCAGACTGGGCGAGAGTTATAATGTCGGCGGGCGCAGCGAGCGGGACAACATCACCGTCGTGCGCGCCATTTGCAGACAGCTCGACGCCCTGGCACCACGCGGCGATGGCAAGCCACACGACAGCGCCATCGCCTTCGTGACCGACCGGCCGGGACACGACTTCCGTTATGCGATCGACCCGGCAAAGATCGAACGCGACATCGGCTGGCGTGCGGCGGAAAACTTCGAGACAGGCATCGAGAAAACCGTGTGCTGGTATTTGGCCAACGAAGCCTGGTGGCGGCCGCTGCGCGAGAAGAAATATGACGGCGAGCGGTTGGGGCTGGCGGCGAAGTAGTCGCGGGCGGTCCTTTCCGTTCGCATTATCCCTGCTAATTAATATGCCGGCATACTGATTGACGTGACCGTCAACCTCACTGGCAATCGCCCCGCATCACACCCCGTAGTAATCCCGGTACCACTTCACAAAATTGGTAACGCCAACCTTGACGGGCGTACCGGGCTTGTAGCCCACGGCGTTGACGAGTTCGGAGACATCGGCAAACGTGTCGGGCACATCGCCCGGCTGCAACGGAAGCAACTCGCGGATCGCCTTGCGGCCAATGGCTTCTTCAGCGGCTTCGATGTATTCAAGCAGCCTCACCGGCGAATTGTTGCCGATATTGAAAAGACGGTAAGGCGCGTTGGACGTCGCCGGATCTGGCGTATTGCTGTTCCAGGCGGGATTGGGCACCGCGATCTGGTCGCTCGCGCGAATAACTCCCTCGACGATGTCCTCGACGTAAGTGAAGTCGCGCGTATGGTTGCCGTTGTTGAAGACCTTGATCGGCTCACCGGCCAAAATTGCTTTGACGAACAGAAACAGGGCCATATCAGGCCGGCCCCATGGGCCGTAGACCGTGAAAAAGCGCAAGCCCGTCGTCGGCATCCGGAACAGATGACTATACGAATGCGCCATGAGCTCGTTTGCACGCTTGGTGGCGGCGTAAAACTGCAACGGGTGATCGACACCCACGTGTTCGGAGAATGGCATAGCGGTATTGGCGCCATAAACACTCGACGTCGACGCATACGTGAGATGCGGCGTCTTGTTATGCCGGCACGCCTCCAGCATGTTTGTGAAGGCGACGATGTTCGACTGCACATAGTCGTGCGGATGGGTCAGGCTGTGACGCACGCCGGCCTGAGCTGCCAGATGAATGACACGGTCGAAGCCGTGCTCGGCAAAGGCGGCAGTGACGGCCGGAAGATGAGCGAGGTCCGCGCGAATGAAAGTCCATCTCCCTGGCCCCGCAACCGCCAGATCACGCAAGATGGACAGCCGGGCTTCCTTGATCGCCGGATCGTAGTAGTCATTAACGACATCGAATCCGACAACATCATCGCCGCGCGCAATGAGACGTTTAGCGGTATGAAAGCCGATGAACCCGGCTGCGCCCGTGACCAGAATTTTCATTGCTGCGCTTTTCCAACCGGCAGTGGATTCGACGAAGACAATTCTAACTCGCTTTAGACGTAATATGCGCTGCTCAAAAAGAAAAAGTTACTCCGCCGCGAGTGGAGCTCACTCACTTCACTCGCCCGTTCTCTGTTTCTTACTGTGGCGCACTATCAACAGTGCACGTGACCAATCCTCACGACCCCAACAAATCCCGCAGCCACGGGATAAGCGGAACGTCGGCGGGCGGCATCGGATAATCCGTGAGCGCGGCCGGCCGCACCCACTTGATCGTCTGTCCTTCCCGCGGGGCAAGTTCGCCTTCCCAGTTGCGGCAGACATAGAGCGGCATCAACAAGTGAAACGTCTCATAGGTGTGGCTGGCGAACGTGAATGGCGCAAGGCACGAGAGACAAACCTCGATCCCGAGTTCCTCACGCAACTCGCGCACCAGGGCCTCTTCGGGGGTCTCGTCAGCGTCAAGCTTACCTCCCGGAAACTCCCACAAGCCCGCGAGCGTCTTGCCCTGAGGGCGTTGTGCAAGCAACACCCGATTGTCGCGATCAACGAGAGCGGCGGCGACAACAATCAGGATCGGCTTTGGCGCAGCCTTTGACATGGCTCACCGCCGCTCGAGAAGATATGCGGCTTCGCGCAGCGACGTGATACCGCGGGCTTTGAAATGCGGGTGCGTTGCAATCACCTCGCGCTCTTCCAAAAGACGCACATTTGCAAAGGGTTTGAACAGCGCTTCGACGTCGGCGGGCGGCACCGGAAACGGTGGCCCCTGCATCTGATGAGGTTCGTAGCTCAGTGAGATTAGCAATGTGCGCGCGCCGGGCGGCGTCAGTGCCATCAACTGAGCTGCATACGCCCCGCGCAGTGCAGGCGGCATGGCCACAAGTGCTGCGCGGTCATAGACCGCTTTAATGTGGGCCGTCGCGGCGGGCGGCACGGCAAAGAAATCGCCGCATAAAAGTGAGTACGCCCCGCCCATTTTGAGGACGCCATAGTCCTGTTGCACGGCAGCGGCCCTTAGCCCGAGCCTGGCGAAGAACTGGTCGACGGCGAGCGCAGACAATTCGATCCCGAACACATCGTGCCCGGCCTCGGCGAGCCAGACCATATCCAGGCTCTTGCCGCAGAGTGGAACCAGAACCGCCGAGCCGGGCTTCAAGTGAACTTCCGGCCAGTGCCGTTGCAGCAGATCGTGCACCGCGCTTTGGTGAAAGCCGATGTCGTTCTTTTTCCAGCGGTCGATCCAGAATTCCGGCTCCATGGGACAACTCTAGCTGCGATAGTCGGCGTTGATCGACACATACTCGTGCGTGAGATCGCACGTCCACACTTCGGCTGATGCCTTGCCGACACCTACATCGACGCGAATGATGATCTCGGGGTTTTTCATGTATGCGGCAACGTCGGCTTCGACATATTCGCTGGCGCGTTCACCATCGCGCGCCACGCAATGCTCGCCAAACCAGATCGACAACCTATCGCGATCGGCGGCTTCGCCTGACTTGCCGACCGCCATCACCACACGGCCCCAGTTGGGGTCTTCGCCAGCGATGGCCGTTTTCAAAATCGGCGAGTTCGCGCACGATAAAGCTATCTTTCTCGCGGCCTCTTTGCTCTCGGCGCCTTCGACCAGGAAGGTGACAAATTTCGACAGCCCCTCTCCGTCTTTCGCAACTTGAATGGCGAGGTCGCGCATCAGATCCTGCAGCGCGCTGGAAAATTCCTTAAGCTTTTTGGAGCCGGCCTTGGTGATCTCTTCCTGTCCGCGCTGGCGCGCAGCCCCCGTCGCAAACAGCAGGCACGTATCGCTCGTCGACGTATCGCCATCGACGGTCATGCAGTTGAACGTCGATTTCACATGCGCCGACAGCAGGGCTTGCAGGGGCTCGGCGGCGATGGCGGCATCCGTGAAGATGAAGCACAGCATCGTCGCCATGTCCGGCGCGATCATGCCGGCGCCTTTGCAAAAGCCGTTGATCGTGACTTCGGTCGTGCCGATTTTGGCCGTGCGGGTTGCCAGCTTGGGATAGGTGTCCGTCGTCAGAATGGCACGCGCCGCCGCTTCGAAGGCATCTCCTTCGGCGCGCTTGACGAGACCATCCAAGAGTGTCGCAAACTTGCTGGCATCCATCGGCTCGCCGATGACGCCTGTGGAGGCCACATAAACTTCATGACGCGAACAACCGGCAGCCTCGCTCGCGTAATCGACCGTCATGTTCACAGCGTCGGTGCCGCGCTTGCCGGTAAAGGCATTCGAGTTGCCGGAGTTGACGACAAGAATGCGCGCCTCGCCCTTCTTCAAGCTCTTGCGGCACCAAAGCACGGGCGCCGAGGCGGTTTTGGATTGCGTCAGGACGCCAGCTGCCGTTGTGCCTTCGTCCATGATGGACACCATCAGGTCGGTGCGGCCCTTGTAGCGGATCCCGGCTTCGGCCGTCGCAAACCGCACGCCATCGAGCGGCGGCAGGGTTACGAGGGTTTCGGGGGCAAACGGGGAAATAGCGGGAGCCTTACCCATGCGATGAATACTCCAGGGTCTGGATTGAGAGCCGATACGCTCGTGAGCGGACTGGTCTGAAGCGGTTTCTCCGCGCAAGCCGCTCTCGTGTCTCTACCCAGACACCAGAACGGGCCGCTTAAATCAAGCAGCCCGTTCGGATTGGTCGCGGTCTTAAGGCCAAATCTGCGGCCTGACGGTTACTTCTTTTTGTCGGCTTCCATCTTTTCGATTTGCGCCTTCATTTGCGCTTCGACTTCCGCCTGCTTCTTTGCTTCTTCCTCGACCTGCTTCTTCATGGCCTCATCGACGTACTCGATCTTGGCGGCCTTGCGCAGGTCTGACAGAACTGTTTGCGCATGTGACTTCATCAGAGATCCAAGGATCTGATCCTTAACCTGGTCAAAGCTTGGCGGCGGCTTCTGGCGCTTGTCTTCCACCTTGATCACGTGCCAGCCGAACTGGCTCTGCACGGGCTTAGAGATTTCGCCCTTTTGCAACGCGAATGCAGCCTGTTCGAACTGCGGTACCATCTGGCCCTTGGCGAAGAAGCCGAGCATGCCGCCTTCTTCCTTCGAGCCTGCATCAACGGAATTTTCTTTGGCCAACGCCGCGAAATCGCCGCCTTTGGCAAGCTTGTCAGCGATGTCCTTGGCCTGCTCTTCGGAGCCCACGAGGATGTGCCGGGCTTGCACTTCTTCCTCGGTCTTCATCATCTTCACTTGATCGTCGTAGAAGCCCTTTGCTGCCGATTCACTGACCGCGCCCTTGACCTTGGCATCGAAGTACGCCTGACGGGCGGCGCGCTGGCGCATGTAAGCGACGCGCTTATCGAAGTCGGCACCGGTGGCAAGCTTGTCGGCCTCGGCGGCGCTGGCAAACAAGTTGGTTTCAATCAAAAACTCAACCAGATAGCGGCGCTTGGTTTCGGCTGGCAGCGAGCCGAAGTCCGATCCGATTTCACTGTCGGCGAACGCTAGGTCGGCTTCGGTGATGGCGCGGCCGTTGACCATGGCGAGCGGCTTGTCTTCAGCCATTGACGCAACCGGCTCCAATAGAACCGACGCGCCGATAATGGCTCCGGCCAGTATCCGGGCAGATAAGAGATATGTCACGCAAGGATTCCCTTGAAAACGCGCCGAACGGGGCGCGGTATGTGGCGTCCAATCGGCCAGCGAACATGGCGCCGCAGTCCGGGAGCCGCGAAGAGCGCAGCCGCCGCTGGGATAGATCAGACGGCCTGCCCTTGCCAAGTTAAGAATTAGATAGGCCGATTGCGGCCGCCACGCCTGATTTTGCGGCGCTTGGCACGTTGACAATGCGCACCTGCAATCCTTATGACTGCGGTCGCATCTCGCATGTGAAGCGAGGACCAGGCCGTTGTGCGCCAACTCGTCTGACCCCGGCCCCCAAGCTGGTGGCCGTGAGGGGTTAAGCCCCTGATTTAAGGATTTAAATTCGATGCTCTCCATCGGTTCGCTCGCAGCGAAGTTGTTCGGCAGTTCGAACGACCGCAAGGTCAAGGGGTTTCGCTCCAAAGTCGAGGCGATCAACGCGCTCGAGCCCGAAATTTCGAAACTGTCGGATTCAGACCTCAGGGCCCGCACGCAGGACTTCCGCGAACAGATCCGTAACGGAGCGACGCTCGATGAGCTGCTGGTGCCCGCCTTTGCCACCGTACGGGAAGGCGCCAAGCGCGCGCTCGGCCAGCGTCACTTCGATGTCCAGCTGATCGGCGGCATGGTGCTTCACAAGGGCGACATTGCCGAGATGAAGACCGGCGAAGGTAAAACTCTGGTCGCGACCCTCGCAGTTTATCTCAATGCGCTGGCTGAAAAGGGCGTTCACGTCGTCACCGTCAACGACTATCTGGCCAAACGTGACGCCGAGTGGATGGGGCAAGTCTATAGCTTCCTCGGCCTCACCGTCGGCAACATTGTCCACGGGCTCGACGACCAGCAGCGCAAGGCCGCTTACGACTGCGACGTCACCTACGCGACCAATAACGAACTGGGCTTTGACTACCTGCGCGACAACATGAAAATGCGCAAAGAAGACATGGTCCAGCGCGGACACAACTTTGCGATCGTCGATGAAGTCGACTCCATTTTGATCGACGAAGCGCGCACGCCGCTGATTATTTCAGGCCCACTCGAAGATCGCGCAGATCTTTACGTCGCTGTGGATGCGCTCACTCTGAAGCTGACCAAAGACGATTTTGATCTCGACGAAAAGCAGCGCCAAGTTTCGCTGAACGAAGCAGGCAATGAGCGCATGGAACAGATGCTGGCGGAAGCCGGCATGATGACGGGTTCGCTCTACGACATCGAAAATGTGACGATTGTCCACCACGTCAATCAGGCGCTGAAGGCTCATAAGCTCTTCCAGCGCGACAAGGACTACATCGTCAAGGGCGGCGAGGTGATCATCATCGACGAGTTCACCGGCCGCATGATGCCTGGCCGCCGCTATTCGGAAGGTTTGCATCAGGCGCTGGAAGCCAAAGAACATGTCGAGATCCAGCCGGAAAACCAGACGCTGGCGTCGATCACATTCCAGAATTATTTCCGCTTGTATGACAAGCTCGCCGGCATGACGGGCACAGCCAACACCGAAGCCAGCGAGTTCATGGACATTTATGGTCTCGACGTCCTCGAGATCCCCACGAACCTCATTGTCTCGCGCGTCGACGAAGACGATGAAATCTACCGCACACAGCGCGAAAAACTGGCTGCAATCGTGATGACGATTGCCGATGCCAACCGCCGCAACCAGCCTGTGCTCGTCGGCACCACCTCAATTGAAAAGTCCGAAGGACTTTCGGCGCATCTGAAAGACCCCGCCTACATTCTCGATCTCGGGACGTCTCTACTCAAGCAGGCCGAAAAGCTGAGCGACAAGAAAGACGGGGAACTCAAGTCCTATCTCGCCGACATTGGCAACTATCTGACCTCGATCAGCTCCAAGAAAGCCGGTGAGGCGCCCGTGCCGCATCAGGTTCTGAACGCTCGCTTCCATGAGCAGGAAGCACCCATCGTTGCCCAGGCCGGCGTGCCGGGCGCTGTCACCATTGCCACGAACATGGCTGGCCGCGGGACCGACATTCAGCTTGGCGGTAATGCGTCGTACCAGCTGAAAGACTGGATCGCTGCAGAAAAGTCCCAAGGGCGCGAGCCGACTGAACGCGAAATCGACAAGGCCCGCTCGGACATCGATGCCGACGTGGCTGAAAAGAAGCGCAAGGCACTCGAGGCTGGCGGGCTTTACGTGATCGGCACCGAACGCCATGAAAGCCGCCGTATCGACAATCAGCTTCGCGGCCGCTCAGGCCGTCAAGGCGACCCGGGCCGGTCGAAGTTCTATCTCGCGCTTGACGACGATCTGATGCGCATCTTCGGCTCCGAACGCATGGACAGCGTTCTCCAGACGCTCGGTCTTCAGGAAGGTGAAGCGATCACCCACCCATGGATGAACAAGTCGCTCGAAATGGCCCAGAAGAAAGTCGAGCAGCGCAACTTCGACATCCGCAAGCAGATTCTGAAATTCGATGACGTAATGAACGACCAGCGCAAGGTCATTTTCGAACAGCGCATCGGCATTATGGCCGAAGACGATGTGTCCGAGACCGTGCGCGAGTTGCGCCACAAGGTGGTGCAAGATGTCGTTGCCCGTGCCATGCCGGAAAAGGCTTATGCCGAACAGTGGGACACCAAGGCGATCAAGGACGCCATGAGCAGTGTCTTCGGCATGGATTTGCCGGTGGAGGAATGGGCGTCAGAAGAAGGCATTGCCAACCAGGAAATCGAAGAGCGCTTACTCACTGCGGTCGACGAAAAGGCCGCTGCCAAGGAAGAGGAACTTGGCACGGCGCTGTACCGGCAGATCGAGAAGATGGTGCTGTTACAGACGCTCGACCAGTTCTGGCGCGAGCATATCGTTACGCTTGAACACTTGCGGCAGGTGATCGGCTTCCGCGCCTACGGTCAGCGCGACCCGCTTAACGAGTACAAGAGCGAGGCGTTCGTTCTTTTCGAGAGCCTGCTGACCAAGCTGCGCGAAGCCACAACCGGGCAGTTGATGCATGTCGAACTGGCCAAGCAGGGTGATCAACCCGAATTGCTGGCCGGCGAACTGCCGCCGATGGAAGCCCATCACATCGATCCGGCGACAGGCCTCGATGAATTGAGCCCCGATGTCCCACCGGAACTCGCCGAAGAATTGCGCCTCATCGACCGCGCCATCGCCACACGCGGCCGCGGCGTGCGGGAGGAGCCCATAAAGCGCGCCCCGCTGCAAACACGGCGGGGAGCCGGAGAACTCGACCCGAGCGATCCGGCGACGTGGGGCAAGGTGTCTCGCAACGAGGCTTGCCCGTGCGGCTCGGGTAAGAAGTACAAGCATTGCCACGGGAAGTACGACTAAGAGGCGCAAAGCCGTTGTTCGTCCTAGTCCTGAGCCGGCTCAACCGTGGCTGGTTGGCTTGGACTTAGATTTGTCTGTATTGGTTGCAGCAGAGCTGGCCGCAGTCACGGGCGGCTGACCGGTTGAGCTCGAAGCAGCGCCAGGTGCTGTGTGTGCCGCTGGAGCATGGCCAGCTGCATTTCCGCCGTAGATCGCACCGCTGCCTGAACCATGACTAGGGTCGTGACCCGAAATCCGGTCGGAGAGCGCTAGAAGCACGCTAGAGACGACGAATGTAATGTGAATGATCACCATCCAGAACAGGGTGCGTTCGTCATCTGCGGACACGGTGGTGATCGCCATGAATTGCTTCAATAACTGAACGCCTGAGATGGCGACGATGGACGACAGGAGTTTCAGCTTCAAGCCGCTGAAATCGATCGTACCCATCCATTCGGGCCAATCCTTGTGGCCGGAGTGATCGATCTTCGAGACGAAATTTTCATAGCCTGAGAAAATCACGATGATGAGCAGCGAGCCCATAAGAGAGAGATCGACCAGCGTCAGAACGCCTAAGATGATGTCTGACTCTTTCGCGGTGAAGGCGATAAGGGCCAGATGCGCGAACTCGGCGATGAACTTGACAAGCAAAATGACAATCGCAAGCGCCAGCCCGAAATAGAAGGGCGCCAAGACCCAGCGGCTGGCAAACAATGCCTGCTCCAGTAAATCTTCGAGTTTTTCAGCCATTCCGCGCCACATGCGACCGCTCTCCCGTGCCCAGCTCTAGCCTATGCCCGGTCTATGCCCGTGTTCGCCGTTTGCAGCAAGTCTCTGAAACTCATGGGACACAATACCGCCACGGGCTACGGCGCGAAACTCAGCGCAGACGGGTTACCTTGCGCAGTTGCGCTTGCGACGCCACTTTTGAATTCGCCTTAGGGCGGCGAGACTGCAATGCGGCATACTTCCGGCAGCTAGCGAGGCTCAAGTTGCATGGGAGTGCCCGCTCCCGGATACCACTCTGGCGCGAGGGGGGCGCCACGAGCCGCGGCACGAGTTCGTAGGCGAGGGCGGGATCGATTGTTGCCACTGCCTTGCGCGTCTCTCCCTGCAGAAGAGTATCCGCCACGAGGCGGGGCTTGCCCACGGTCGTCCGCCGCTGCTGCGCTGGATCGATCGCCGCTGGATTGCCCAGCGTCAGGCTGGACGGCTGCAGCGGTGCTAGGTTCGGTGGATACTGCAGCAGCGGGTTCTGGCTGGGTGGCAGTTCCAGATTGCCCAGCGGCGGCGGCAACTGCAGGGGGTGGACTATCGATGACGGGACCAGCCGTGACGGGATGAGCCCCATCGACTGTTGTTGTTCCCGCTGAGGGAACACCGGCAACAGCCGTGGTGGTGGTGTCACCGTCACTGTCAGTTGGGGCAACCGGGGTGTCAGCAGTTGCGGCCTGGGACCGAGCGGGACAAGCCAAGCGGATTTGTCCGAATTCAGCAGGGCGGCGGCCGTTGGGCCGCAAACGGCTAAAGGGCCCGGGACGCCCGCCTCCAGCGGGCTTGCAGTCATTTCTTCAATTCTGTACCGGCCATTGCAGACGCTCACATAGGGCGGCCGTTTGGTGCGCTCGAAGGCATCGTAGCCTTCCTTCAGATTCAGCCAGAAATCAAACCAGGCGGCACCCTTGTGGTTTTCAAGGTTCGCGTCTGTCATTCGGAATGGAAACACATGCACCGGCACATGCCGCTGCCCAGCGCGCAATGCAGCCGAGGTCAACGTGTAGATTTCTTCGATGACGGGGTTGGTCATGGCAAAGCACCCAACCGAGGAACAGCCGCCATGGATCAAGATGTATGAGCCATCTCGCTTCAGGCCTTCATCGTAGGCATTGGGAAAGCCGAGATTGAGCGCCTGCCGCCATCTCCCCAGACGATGCAGCTGCCGCGCCGTGACCGTATAAAAGCCTTCCGGGGTTTGCTTGTCGCCTTCGCGGATTTTTGGGCCGAGCGTGCCTGACCAATGGCAGATGGGATAAGTGGCGAAATGCACATAAGCGCCCTCCTTTTCCATCCACACTTCGAGTTCGGATTGTGCCTTAAACACCCGGATCAACATGGGCGCGCCAGACTTGAGACCAAGAGCCGCCAAACGGTTCGCGAATTGACCGGTGTCGGGCGTTCCGGGTAGCGGCAGCCTTCCTGCAGCTGCGGCCTTCTGCCGGTCGATGCGGTCCGGGGCCTCATCGCGCAATTCGATTGTGACCGCGAGCGCGGTGACCACCTGCCAAGGCAGCAGTAGCAAAACCAACATGAGCGCCAAAACGCTGCGCATGGGTGCTCTCGACCACTCGATCAGGGGCATTACATTTTGCCTCCGCACAACTCTCGACACAACCTATACACTTAGCGACGGCCTTTGGATGGTTTCAATCAGATTGCGGCACCATTCCAGGGCGCTGGCAAACTGGCTCATACGTCCTTTGCGGTGTTGGAGCACACTTCTCAGGCCGCTGCCAGTGCCAGCTTCACTGATCCTAACGGATGAGCCCGGGAAGCCGCACCACGAGGTTAAATTGCGATCACATTCTGCACCCGCAGTTAGGCTTTTTTTGCTCGGCCAGTGGGCTGATCCGGGCAGCGCACAGCAATCGCGGCACTGCCATCGGCATCATTGCCGGCCGGTTCAAATTGGTAGCGCCGCCCGCAAACACTAACGCGCGGCGGCAGATATTCGGCGTCGAACAAATCGTGCCCCTTCTTCAGGTCCTTCCAAAAGGCGGCGTGCGGGCTGTCGCGACGCTTTTCGAGATTGGCATCGGTCATGCGAAACGGGAACACCTGAACCTGAAAGCGCTTTTGTCCGCCCTCCAACGCGGCCGTCACAATGCGCCAGATTTCATCAATGACGGGGTTGGTCATGGCATAGCAGCCCACTGACCCACAACCGCCATGGACCATAAGAAACGAGCCCGTGCGCTGATGGGCCTCGTCGAAGGCATTTGGGAAGCCGAGATTGAACGACCGGTGCCACCGGCTGTTCGGGTTTAACGCCCTTGCATCGACGGAGTAAAACCCTTCGGGCGCTTGATGATCGCCTGTCTTGAGTTTGGGCCCGAGCTTTCCCGACCAGCGGCAGATCGGGTAAGTCGCAAATTTCAGAAAACGGCCGTCGCGCTGCATCCATAGCTCGAGTTCGAAGTCGCGCTTGAAAATGCGCAAAAAGATGGGATCGCCAAGTTTCACGCCATGGGCCGTAAGCCGGTTTGATAGGCTTTTCAGATCAGGCGTGCCTGGCAGCGCCAGTCCCATGGCGACGGTTGCGTAGCGTTGGGCCCGCTCGATACGAATAGCGCGTGCGTCGGGATCCTCGCCTAGCCGGTCATAGGCATAGAGCGCTGCAACAAATGCCGCCAACATCAACAGAAATAGAGGCAGCGCCAAGCGGCGCCTCTTCTTTCCGCGACCGTTTTGGTTCGTCCCTTTGTCAGGACTGCGCATGGCGCCCCACCGGCGTAACGGCCCGTGTCGTTTCGACAGGACAAGTTATTGATTGAACCCGAGCGCGGCCGCGCCTGCGGGCATTCCCTGTGGAGACCGCCCTTGTGGCGCGGCACGGAGCGCACCGGTTGTGCTGGCCCAGCCCTCCTTCGACGCGATCGATTGAGCTTGTTCGGCACGGCGCACCACTTCAGCGACGTCGCGCGTCTTAGGGCCCGGTACCGACACGCGTTCGTCAACGACGGTCCAATCGGGTTGCGGGGCAAAAGGCGTCAATTGCGGTTTTTCAAACGCGGGGCAAGACCCCTCGGGATCGATGCGCCCGCTGGCAGGAAGAACCACGTCGACGACATAGCGGCGCTCGCACACCGCGATCTGCGGGGGCACCCTGTTGATCTCGAAACTATCGTACCCCTGCTTTAAGGTTTTCCAGAAACCGTGCCAGCGGTGCTTGTTGAAACGCGCCAGCTTCTCGTCGGTCATGCGGAACGGAAACGCGTGCACAGCGAAGCTCTGCTGGCCACCCCGGAACGACTCGCGCGCCAGGGCATAGATCTCTTCAGCCAGCGCGTCGGTCATTGCGTAGCAACCGGCCGACTTGCACTTGCCGTGAACCATCAGCGCCTGTCCGGTGCGATTGTTCGCCCGGTCATAAGCGTTCGGGAAGCCCATGTTGAAGGCCACATGAAACTGCGAGTTAGGGTTCATCTGCGTCGAGGCGATGGAATAGAAGCCCTCGGGCGCCTGCTTATCGCCCTGTGCCAACTTCGGCCCAAGGTCGCCTGACCAATTGCAGATGGGGTAGGTTTTGAAATGGTAGAAGCGGCCATCGGTGCGCGCCTTCCACACTTCAAGCTCAGATTCTTCCTTGAAAATGCGCACGAACATAGCGGATTCGGGCGCCATGCCCTTCTTACCCAGCATCATCAGGGTATCGGGTTGAAGCGGCTGCTCGGCTGCGGACAGAATGATGGGTTCATTGGCGCACGAGGCCAGCGCGATCGACAGCAGTGCCGTGGCCGCTACGATTGCCGCGCGCGGGCGCAAGCCTAGGTTTACCTTCGGGATCATAAAACGCATACGCAGTCCCCCTGGCGATATGCGGCCATCATTCGTCCCACCCGTTAACATCTGATTAAGATTACGAAACTCTAAACCAGCACTCAAGCCCCGGATCTGAACTCTGGACCTGAGCCGACTATCCCCATGAATGGGGCAAGGAAAGGGCATGCGGCCGGGAGCATAAACCCAAGCTCGACCGCTAAAGCGAACGGCCAATCGACAAAAACCTGTCTTGGCGCTGTTTTTTGATTTCGATAGCGGTCTTGCCATCGAATTCAGAGAGGGCCTTGGCGATGGCATCGCCGGTCCGATCAATGGCGGCCTGCCTATCGCGATGTGCGCCGCCCGCCGGTTCCTTGATGATCGAGTCGATCACGCCCAGCTGTTCGAGATCCTGCGCGGTGATCTTCATGGCGGTTGCCGCCTCTTCCTTTTTGGTCGAGTCGCGCCAAATGATCGAAGCTGCCCCTTCGGGCGAGATCACGCTATAAATAGCATGTTCGAGCATAAGGATGCGGTTAGCCGTGGCGATGGCAATGGCGCCACCCGAGCCCCCCTCGCCGATCACGACCGAGACAATCGGAACACCAAGGCCGAGGCAGCAGTCGGTTGAACGGGCGATGGCTTCGGCCTGGCCGCGTTCTTCAGCGCCAATGCCGGGATAGGCGCCCGGTGTGTCGACGAGTGTGAGGACAGACAGACCAAACCGGTCGGCAAGTTCCATCAAGCGCACGGCCTTGCGATACCCTTCGGGCTTGGCCATGCCGAAGTTGTGGCGGATGCGGCCCTCTGTATCGGCACCCTTCTCGTTGCCAAGCACCATGACTGGCCGGCCACGGAATCGCCCCATGCCGCCGACGATGGCCTCGTCTTCAGCGAAATAGCGGTCCCCCGCCATGGGCGTAAACTCTTCGATCAACTGAACGATAAACTCCATGGTGTGGGGACGGTCGGGGTGGCGAGCGACAAGCGTTTTCTGCCAAGGGGTCAGCTTGGAGTAGGTGTCCATCAGAGCAGATTTCGCCTTGAGCTCCAGCTTACGGATCTCTTCAGCAATCGAGACCGACGTCGCGTCGCCTTCGATGGCGCGAAGTTCGGCGATCTTGTGTTCGAGGTCGCCGACGTGCTGCTCGAAGACCAGATACGATTTGGCTGGCGCAGGGCGGCTGGTCGTTTTGTCCACGGGCTAAGAGACCCTCTCTAGGTGTGTTTGGCGGCCATGCTTGGCCGATTTGCTGTTTGGCGCTAGATGCGCGCGCGAATTGGCCAATATCACGGCCACGTTAGCGAAAACAGTCACCCCCTCAAAGCCTTGGAGTCAAGGATCGATCGTCCTTAATCCCTCGGGCAAGGTGGCCGCGCCCCGGCTGGCGATCGCCCCCAGCTCATCGGCTTTCGCCGGACGGAGGCGCCACTATTGAAGCCTCTAACACTATGACCTCAATGATTATTTGCGGACTTTCAGCCTATCGTCTGGAGGTAGACCCAACCCTTCCGGCTCGGCGACGGGGACCAGCGCAGTCCGGTCGCTCCCAGCGGTTACTGTGGAGATAGGTGCTTTGGCCAGCGGGTGATGGTCGAACACCACTTGTTTCAGGCGCTCTTCGAGCACGTGGGTATAAATTTCCGTTGTCGAAATATCGGCATGTCCGAGCAACTGCTGAACGGAACGCAGATCGGCGCCGCGGTCGAGCAAATGACTGGCAAAAGCATGCCGCAAAACGTGCGGGCTTACCCGTTCGGGGTCAAGCCCGGCTTCAACGGCCAATTCCTTCAACTCCTGCGCCAGCCGTTGCCGGGTCATATGCCCTTCGGCCGACTTGGAGGGAAACAGCCACCGGGTGGCAAGCATCGGGGCGACACCATCGTTTGGGTCGCGACCTGCACTCAAATAGCGGTCGATCGCCGCCCGCGCAGAACCATTGAGCGGCACCAAACGCTCCCGCCCGCCCTTGCCTTTGATCGTGAGGACACGCGGATCGCCTGCCAGCACAGTGCGCGGCAGCGACACCAACTCGGTCACGCGCATCCCCGTTGCGTAGAGCATTTCAACAAGGCAGTGCAGGCGCAGGGCTCGCACCAGATCCCGGCCCTTTAGGCCTTGCCGGGTTCGTGTGCCGGCCGCATCGATCAACGCCTGGGTTTCGGAAACGGAGAGCATCTTGGGCAACGAGCGGCCAGACTTGGGCGCAGCAATGCCTTCGACAGGGTCTTCGCTCAGAACATCTTCGGCAACCAGAAAGCGGAACAACTGCCGCACCGCCGACAACCGCCGCGCGCGCGAGCGAGGCGCCAAACCCAGCATCGATAGCTCTTGCATGAAGCCGTTGATGTCGCCCGGCTGGGCAGAGGTGAGGCTGCGCGCCTGGTTTGAAAAAAAGGCAACGAGATCGTTCAAGTCGCGGCGGTAGGCTTCAAGTGTGTTAGCAGCCGCCCCCCGCTCTGAAGCCAGCATGTCGAGAAAGGTTTCGATTAGGTGCTGATCGCTCGCTGCCATTTTGCCCGCCACGTCGCCGCCGAAAAAGTGGCCCGTCAGTTCGTGATGGCACGTGGCCAAGATGCAAACAAGGCTTCGAGACCAAGCCGGCGGGCATCTGGCTCTAATCCGGCGCGGCGCAATGCGCGGATTGAATCGCCCAGCGCAATAATTTGCGCGCTTTCCGCGCCTGTTGGGCCAAGCGCGCGCATGGCGAGAAGTACCGTGCGTGCATATTCCTTTTTCTTGGACGCCTCTTGCAACTGAGACAATACACCCGTTTCCGGCAGGAAGCCCGTCGCTGGCTGAGGCGCTCTGCTGGCCATATCCCACAACGGAATCGGAACTTGGATTTCGAGCGCATCGAGAACCGTTACGAGTCGATGCAGGGAGTTGGCATCAATACGGCCGTTCCCTGCAAGAGCCTCGACACTTCCCAAATGTTGAGAGCGGCCGCTTGTCAGGGCTGGATCGGCAAGATCGATCAGAGCCAGCCAGTGCGCAAGACCGCCGCCAGCCTGTTGCTCATTTGCGCTTGGCTCAAAAAAGCCAGCCGATAATTGCGCCCATGCACGCGCCTGATCATAGCGGCCCGCAGCCAAACTCACTTCGACCGCGGTTTCTGCAAACCAGCCGATTTCCACCGCTGGCTGAAAGCTGTCGACCGGCGGGGCCATCAGGATTAGCGCCGGCCAGTAGAGTCCCGAACGGCGTGCATCATCGAGCAGCGTGCGGATCAGCCGCGTCTTTTTCGCGGGTGTGCGTTCCGCTTCTATGGTGCGGAACAGTTCGGCGCGGCGATCGGCAGCCTCTGGCGCATCCGGCAACGGTACGCTTCTGTAAACAGCCGCGAGTTCGTCGGGCGTGATGGCATTTACGCTGGCGGCGGCTTCACCAGCCCGCAAGCGCACGGAAGGCGCTGCCGAGCCATCGACGGCCAAAGTCGCAAGAAGGGCTGGCGAAGCCAAGGTGAGTGCAGCGGCTGACACTTCGGCCTTGCCGAGTTCAAACATGCGATAATCGAGCAAGGACAATTTTGCGTCCTTTGGCATCACCGGCGTGGCGCCAGCAGCAAGTGTCTCAAGCACATCTGCCGAGAGTGTTTGAGCTGGCTGCAACTCTCGCGCGAGACTGACCTTGAGTTCTGCAGCAGGCATGTCGCCTGCAGCGGCCGCACAGTATCCTCCAATCAAGACTGCTTCCATCTTGAGGGCCGCGGGCATGTCCGCTGGCAAATTGGTGAGACCGTTTGCCATAGCGCACGCCTTATCTCGCCGCCCCTGTCCGATATCAAGCCGCGCTTGCATGGTCGCCAGCATCGCATCGCTCGCCGTTGCCGGATCACGGGCGAGAACATCGACAGCTTCCTTCGTTAGCCCCGAGCGGTAGAGCACTTCCGCGCGCATGGCCGTGAAGCGCGGTGATCCGGAAGCGCCTCCAGGCGGCGCATCATCCGATGAAAGCAACCGGCGCCAAACGGCGTGGAGAGCCGCTGAGCGCGGTGGAATATCGACCTTAGCGAGCAGAGCTTCGACTTCTGTCACCGGCAAGCCGCCCCACATCTCACCCGGCAAATTCGAGGCATTGGGCACTGCCAAGGGCTCAAGATCGACCCGTTCAATGGTTTGTACGGCCACGGGGGCCTGGTCAGGGGCGTATGCGGGTGCACCTGGGGCAACGGGCGGCTCATTAGAGTTCCAGCCTTGTGCTGGCTGGCCGTAACCGCTTTCTGTGGGCGGCACGGGGTAGGGCAGTTCAGCTGCGGCCCCGCCGGGATCGCCCGACATCGGAGGCAACAACGGCGCTTGAGCTGCCGGGGTATCGGCTGGCTTTTTGGAGCGGGGCCGCGACGTCTCGGGCTCGGCGAAGGGGTTCGAAAGATCCTGAGCGCGGCCTTCGCGGGGCAGGAAAGACGTGAGTGCCAAAAGGCAAGCGGTCGCGGTGCACACTGTCGCAAACCGGAGGAAAGAGGGACGGCGCATCGCCAGCGGTTCGCCTATTCTTTGCGGATTTTCAACGGTGGCAGAGATTTCGCTTCTTCGCGCTGCTCGGGCTCATAGCGGGTTGCAAGCACGTACAAGCCTCCCGCGATGACGGCACCGAAAGTGCAGACAATGAAGAGGAACCGGAAGAGACTCGGCATTGTTTGTGCACACCCTTGATCATAATGTCGGCTGACAACTTGGCGCCAATATGTCAGTGCGATGGGGCCGCCACGGCTGCACCGATTGCCAAACTTCATGCCGCAACGATACACACGATAGAGTGCCACTGTGTTAGCCACGGGCGAACGCAGAATACAATGGTTTTCGCAATACTGTGAGAACTGCCGGGTTATATCCAAATCTGGCCATTCTCGCTTCACGTAACCTTGCGGTGACGTGCGGTAGCCAGCAGCAAACAGCGGTGACCAAAACAGCCTTCGGTGGCTTCTTTTCAACAGCAGAATCCGCATTTTCATGCCAGAGGATAGCAACATTGCAGATCACGTGAGAGCGCGGCTCGGCGCGCGCTCCTTAGTGCTTGTCGGTCTGATGGGCTGCGGCAAGTCGTCAGTTGGTAAGCGTCTGGCCGCCAAGCTGTCGCTTCCGTTCGTTGACGCCGATGAAGAAATCGAAAAAGTCGCCGCCAAATCGATTTCAGAAATTTTTGCGGACCACGGTGAAGACTATTTCCGCAGCGGCGAGCGCCGCGTGATTTCGCGCTTGCTCGAAGCTGGACCGCAAGTGCTGGCGACGGGCGGCGGCGCATTCATCCACCCAGAGACACGCGCAAAAATAAAAGAACGCGGATTTTCGATCTGGCTGAAAGCCGAACTGCCGGTGTTGATGCGCCGGGTGTCGAAGCGGGATACGCGGCCGCTGCTCAAAACTGGTGACCCCGAATCGGTCATGAAGGCCTTGATGCAGGCCCGCCACCCGATCTATGCGGAAGCCGATCTGACCGTCGAGAGCCGAGAATTACCCCACGATGTCATGGTGTTAGAAGTTCTCTCGGCTCTAGCGGCGCATCCAGCTCTGGGCGAACGGCCATCTGTCTGATAGGACACACGCAACGAGTGTGGACACTATTGGGTCAGGCGCTTTTGACATGCCGTCGGTCTTGAATTCACTTGCCGCAACAACACGCGCTGAAAAAGTGGTGCCGGTGTCTCTCGGTGATCGCTCCTATGAAGTGCTGATTGGCGCGGATCTCCTACCGGAAGCCGGCCGCCTGATCGCGACGAGACTTGGCAAATCGAAATGCGCCATTGTCACCGATGAGAACGTCGCGCATCACCACTTGCCCGTGCTGGAAGCAAGCCTCCGGGCCGAAGGGCGTCTGCGCGGCTCGATTGTTTTGCCTGCCGGAGAAGCAACCAAAAGCTTCCGGGAACTCGGCCCATTGTGTGAACGCCTGCTCGAACTCGGTGTCGAACGCGGCGACCTTGTGGTGGCGTTCGGCGGTGGCGTGATTGGCGATCTCGCTGGCTTTGCCGCCGGAGTTTTGCGCCGTGGCGTTCGCTTTGTGCAAATCCCGACATCCTTACTGGCTCAAGTCGACTCATCTGTTGGTGGCAAAACCGGTATCAACACACCGCAGGGCAAGAACCTGATCGGTGTCTTTCATCAGCCGGTGCTGGTGATCGCCGACACCAACGTGCTGTCCACATTGCCGGAACGGGAAATGCGCGCCGGTTATGCCGAAGTTGCAAAATACGGCCTCTTGGGTGATGCGCCATTTTTTGGCTGGCTGGAAAACAACTGGCGCCAAGTTTTCGGCAACGACACGTCTGCGCTCACCAAAGCCATCGAAACGAGCGTTAAGGCGAAAGCCGCAATCGTCGAGCGCGATGAACATGAGACCGGCGACCGGGCGCTCTTGAACCTCGGCCACACTTTCGGCCATGCACTCGAATCCTGGACCGGCTATTCAAGCCGCCTGTTGCATGGCGAAGGCGTATCGATCGGCATGTGCCTGGCCTACAGGCTGTCGGAACACTTGGGCTTGTGCCCCAGGGGTTGTGCTGCCCGGGTAACGGCCCATATGCAGGCCGCCGGCCTGCCCACTCTTATTTCAGATGTTCCCGGCGGCAAGGCCAACGCCAGCGACTTAGTTCGTCTGATGGGGCAAGATAAAAAAGTTCGCGACGGAAAGCTGACCTTCATTCTCGTGCGCGATGTTGGTCAGGCGTTCGTGACGCAAGACGTCGGCATCGAGCAAGTCACCGACTTTTTGGTCAGAGAAATAGAGAAACCCCGTGTTGCATAACTCATTCATGAGAAACCGGTCTTTCAACACCCGGCTTAGTGCACCATGACATTTGAGATTGGCCTCATCCTCGGCGCCATTGTCTTGCTGATCGCGCTGTCGGCATTCTTCAACATGAGCGAGACCGGGCTCACGGCCGCCTCACGAGCCCGCATGCACGCCATGGAGCAAGAGGGCAACGCCCGGGCCAAGCTGGTCAACAAGGTCTTGTCGCGGCCCGAGAAAATGATCGGCGCTGTTCTGCTCGGCAATACGCTGGTCGATGTGCTGGCGGCCTCGCTCGCCTCGATCCTGGCGGTCAAGCTCGTGGGTGATATTGGCGTTGCCTACGCCACAGCTATCGTCACCGTGCTCATCGTGATCTTCGCGGCTGTCCTGCCCAAGACCTATGCGATCGCCTATTCAGACCGCGTGGCCTTGTCCGTGGCGCCCATCATGCGCGTCATTATCGTGCTGCTGACACCGTTCACGATCGCCATCGAATTCGTTGTCCGCCAACTTCTGAAGCTGACGCCGGGGAAAAGCGACGACGAAGCCAACATACTGGCTGCCCACGAAGAGATCCGCGGCACCATCGATCTGCAAGCCAAGGAAGGAACGGTGCAGAGGGGCGATGCCAATATGCTCGGCGGCGTGCTCGATCTGACGCATCTGCAGGTGTCCGACATCATGGTTCATCGCACCAAGATGGAAACATTGTGCGCAGACGATCCTGCACAGAAAATCATCGATGAAATCTTGAAGTCGCAATTCACGCGGGTTCCGCTTTGGAAAGACGAGCCAGAGAACATCGTCGCTCTGTTGCACACAAAAGACCTGCTGACTGCCCTTGGCCGGGCTGGCTGGGACGTGGCGCAACTCGATGTCATGAGCTTTGCCCAGCCTCCTTGGTTTGTGCCAGACACAACGACCCTCAAAGACCAGCTCAACCAGTTCCTGAAACGCAAGGCGCAGATGGCGCTCGTCATCGACGAGTATGGCGAAGTGCAGGGATTGATCACGCTTGAAGACATTCTCGAGGAAATCGTCGGTCAGATCGCTGACGAGCATGACACGCACGAAGCCCAAATCCGCCCGCAAGCCGATGGCACAGTCAATGTGGACGGCACCGTCGCCATACGCGATTTGAACCGCCACATGGATTGGGATCTTCCTGACGAAGAAGCAACCACGATTGCCGGGCTCGTTATCCACGAAGCGCAAACCATCCCGGAGCCCGGTCAAGTATTTACATTCCATAATTACCGGTTCGAAGTTCTGCGCAAGTCGCGCAATAAGATCGCTGCTTTGCGCATAAAGAAACTGCCGGTTACGCCTGTGACCGGCAAAGGAAAGCCCTGAAAGTGGCGCTGGTACCGCCGCTACGGATCGGGATACTGACCGCCAACGTCGCAGATCTCAGTCCGTGGGAACTCCGGCTGTTCGATAGCATTTGCGCTGACGCGCGTTTCGAACTTGTGGCTGTGCTGACCGGTGCGTTCGACGAACCCGCCAAGGCCGCACAGGCCTCATGGCTGTGTCAGCGCATCTTCGACTTCGACGCCGCCCGCTTCTCGCAGACAATTCCTGTCACTGCACTGGCCTTCGAAAAGGCCCTCGCTAAATCTAAGGTCTGGCTGTTGGCTCCAACGCGCGCGACCGTAGCGGGCACCGTGAGCGCTGAGACGATCGCCGGTATAAAAGACCTCGCGCTCGATGTGGTTTTGATTCATGGCTTTGACGACTTCGGCACGGCTCTTGGTCCACACATCCGCTTTGGCGCTTGGTCGCTCCGGCACGCTGGCCAACGCTTGCAGACATGGGCGGCAGAGCACGCGCTCGCGTTTCTCGATCCTGGCCCGTTGGTGCGCGTGGATCTTGTCGTTGAAGCGGGCGATAGCGTTTCAGCGCGCATTCTCAGCACGGCCGCTTTCAATACAGAGCGCACGCCCGCAACAACGCTCGCTCGAACAGCCGACAAGGCCGTCTCGTTGATCGTAAGATCGTTGGTTCGCCTCGCGGCAGATCGTACATTGGCATTCGATCACCTATTGGCTGACCCAGCGCCCCAGCCGCCCCCGGCACCGCGCAACGATGCGAAGCGCTATGCATTGGCGATGGCGCGCACCACAGCGGATAGGATCAAGAACGGTGTGTCACGGCGCTCGGGGTGGCTTCAGAACCGCTGGTCTCTCCACTTCGGTGAAGCACCGTTCGATCCCGCCCAGCTATCGCGCACGGACGAATGTGTTCCCGCAAAGGGCGAGTTCTGGGCCGACCCGTTCCTGGTCGAGAAGAACGGCGACACATTTGTCTTCTTCGAGAATTATGTTTATGCGGCGGGCCGCGGTAAAATCAGTGTCGGCCTCTTTCGCAACGGGCAATTCCATGTGCTCGCCGATGCACTCGACTGCCCGTATCATCTGTCTTTCCCGCTGGTGTTCGAGCACGGCGGAGAGATGTTTATGATGCCCGAGACGTGCGGCGCGGCACGCGTCGAGATTTGGCGGGCAGTTGAATTTCCTTTCCGGTGGGAACGCCATGGCGTCGCGCTTGAAGGCCTGTCAGTGGCAGATCCGGTGCTCTTCAACGATGGCGGCCGCTGGTGGCTGTTTGCAAACATCTCGAACACGCCGTTCGAGGATCACTGCAACGAACTTCATGTTTTCGAAGCCGATGGCCCGGCACTCACCCGTGTCAAACCGCATCCGCTCAATCCGGTGGTTATTGGCGCTGACACCGCGCGCAATGCCGGCCGCATCGTGCGCCGCGATGGCCGTTTGCTGCGCCTGTCGCAAAACAATACGCATGGCGTCTATGGCTATGGGTTGAACGTGATGGAAATCACAGAGCTTAGCCCAAGCCGCTACAGCGAGAGCCTGATCACGCGCATCGCGCCGGACTTCAAACCAGGACTGATTGGCTGCCATCACATGGACCAGACGGATAGCCTGTACGTTGTCGATGCCTGCCGCCGCTTTGGCTGACACCCTCACTCGTTCTTTAGCTTCTGCCTTGCGTTGCGCTGGCAGTCTTGCGCAGATTTACAATCCGGCAAATACCGCGAAGTGATCATCGAGCGTCCGCTTCAAAGCGGCGCGATATTTGACAAAGGCTGCATGACCGGCGGCAATCCGCCCATAGGCCGGTGCCCCGCTTTTCGCCATCGGCAGAAGAACAATCGGCGCGGCAACAGGCATCAGATGTGCGCCTCGTCCTGCGCGTAGCGACAGCAACAAACCATGCAATTCGCCGCTGCTCGTGGGGCGCGAAAGTATCGCCAGCCTGTGCTGGCCGTGGCGGTTGGTCGAGAGATAAATATGACCCGTCTGATTGGGCATCGACACAGTCCCGAAATGCGTAAAGGCGGCATCGAGCCGCTCGGATTCGTTGAACACGAGGCAAGAACGGGCCGTGTCCCAAGAAATATCGGTCCGGTAGGCATAGACCGAAGCCTTCTCGCCCAGCGATGGCATGATGGTCACATAGCTGCCCTCGAGAAACTGCACGGAAGGCCGCGCATAATTCCCCAACTCGTCCGCTGCGATGCCAGGCCGCCCGTCAGATGTCGCTGTCGGGTCGCCGTCTTTGTGCGCAGACCTTTGGCGCAAATCGAGGCCAAGCGCATCTTCGATGCGCACCCTGGTGGCGAGCGTAAATGGCCGCTTGCCAGAGAGCGCCTTCTCTAGCGTCGAGATCGAAATCTTCGCGCTATCGGCCAGTTGCTGTCGCGACAGACGGCGCCGTGCCATTGCCTCGCGCACCGCGGCTGCAAACACACTGCTGTCGTCTGCCACCAAAGTGCGCACCAAACCCTTGGTCACGATTGCCCCCTGTCTCATCCGGACACGTCCTCACATTTGCGCACCCACCAAGTTCCGGCAAGACGCTTCGTGGGCAATTTGTGATGAAACAGGCAAGGCAACACAGTCGCGCGCGGCCACCCTAACCGGCACGGTTGGCGTGTGGGGACCAAACCCGAGCGGAGGCTCAATGTCAGATTGCCAGAGCTATGACGTCGTTATTGTTGGAGCTTCCTTCGCTGGATTGGTGGCGGCCAAGACCGCAGCTCTGCGAGGCCTCAGCGTTGCCGTGCTCGAAGCCAAGCCAGACGCAGGCCATAGGGTGGCGACCACCGGCATCCTAGTTAAAGAAGCTGCCGAAGATATCGACATCCCCCACACCCTTACGCGGCGCGTGCATGGCGTGCGTCTTTATGCTCCTAATCTAACCCATACGGATTTGTTCGCACCGGGATATTTCTTTCTCACAACCGATACTGCGGCACTTCTGAGGTGGCTTGCGACCGAAGCCACGCGAGCGGGCGCGCGCATACTTTTTCGCTCCCGCTTCGAGGGCGCTGAACGACAGGATGGCGCGTTCCGCTTCAAGGGGCTCAACATCACAGCGCGCTATATTATTGGCGCCGATGGCGGACGCTCAGCCGTTGCCCGGCACTTCGGACTTGGCCGCAACCGGGCTTTTCTCACCGGCCTCGAAATCGAATATCAGGGGCTTGGTGCCGCCGATCCAAGATTTCTGCATTGCTTCATCGATTCAAAACTAGCGCCGGGCTACTTGGCGTGGATTGCGCCGGGGCCTAACGTCACACAAGTTGGTTTGGCCGTTGGACCAGGCCGGATACCAAAATTGAAATCATTTCTTGCAGCAACCAACTGGCGCTTTCACTACGATGAGGCCACCACCGTCGAACGCCGCTCCGGCCGGATCCCGTGCGGCGGCGTCGTCACGCCCTGGGCGATGCCCGGCGGCTTGCTTGTCGGCGATGCAGCGGGCCAAGTTTCACCAGCGACCGCAGGCGGCATTCGCCTCGCCTTCCGCTATGGACGGCGAGCCGCGCAAGCGATTGCCGATCATCTGCAGTCTCTGGGACCGGAGCCCGAACGCGTTCTCTCCGCAGAAATGCCAAACTTCGCAATAAAGAAGGGCCTACGTTTTCTTCTAGATTGTGCGCCTCCGAACGCGCTGATCAATCTAGCTCTTGGTACGCGCCCCATGCAGCATCTCGCGCGGCAAGTTTACTTTCACAAGCGCGGCGGCCACGCTTTCAGTCTGGCCGAATATGAATCGAAGCTGGCCGAGATGGCCCCGGGCGTCACAGAAGCTGCCGATGCCCGGCTTGATCCAGTTCATCTGAGGTTCAGGTAACCGTCGTTAGTTGAGCACTAAAGGCGGCGTTGACGGCCGCTATTCCCGTTGGAGGAATTCAAATATGTTAGCAACAGTAACATCAAAGGCCCGAGGGGCAGTTGTTTCGGTTTTGCTTGCACTTGCGCTTGGCGTCACGGTTGCGCATGCCGCGCCGGCACCATCAAGCCCCGCCTTACAGAGCGCCGAAACAAAGACCGGCACCGGCGTTGAAAATGCCCGTATCGTTGCGCGTGGCCGGCACCGGAATTTCGCTCATCGCTATCACCGCAGTCACCGCCACTATGGGTACCGTTACCGGCCCTATTCTTATTCTCCTTATCGCTATGTGCCCTCGTGCGGCTGGCGCAAGCGCTGCTGGCGGGACGACTGGGGCGTGCGCCACTGCCGTTGGGTCGACACCTGCCGCCGCTACTACTGAGAGCCTGCAGCGAAACTTAACGTAGCGACGCACACAGCGCCCCGTCTCGCCCAAGCGGCGCAGCGGGGCGCTGTTGTCTGTTGATAACTTCCGCTGCTTAGTCGATCCGGTCGCCGGGTGCGTAGGTGGCGAGAGCCAGCGCATGAATGCGGCCAGCCAACTCATCGGCGAGCGCTTCATTCACCAGCCGGTGGCGTCCCACCCGCGACACTCCGATAAATTTTGGTGACACGACCAAAATGCGAAAATGGCTTTCGCCAGTACCGGGTGAACTGCGGTGCCCAGCGTGCATCTCGCTTTCGTTGACAACGTCAAGCCGGATCGGCTCGAGAGCCACCATCAATTTTTCGCGAATGCGTTGCTCGGCGGTCATTGACGTTCCCTTAGTGGCTGCCATGTGATGGTCAAATGCAATCGGCGATGCGGGCTATTAGACACACCTCGCATCGAGCTGATTGAGAGAGCTTGTCTGCCGTCATCCCGCACCGCATACTACGACCCATGAAGACGACGTCCAAATACTTTGACAAGATCCGCGTCTCTACGGCCCGCGAGGCCGCGGAGGCAGAGCGCGCGGCCCGCGAACGCCAGCCTCCGTGCCAATGGAAGGGTTGCGACAAACCGGGCCCACACCGCGCACCCATGGGTCGTGGCCGCGACGGCCAGTACTTCCAGTTCTGTGTTGACCATGTGCGGCAATACAATCAGTCCTACAACTATTTCGAGGGCATGAACGACAGCGAAGTTGCAGACTTCCAGAAAGATGCCATGACGGGTCATCGCCCCACTTGGAAGATGGGCGCTGGCGTGAAGGGCGAAGCGACCCGGGAAGGCGAAGGCGGCGGCGCGGCGGCACGTGGGCGGCGCGGCAAAGGCCCGCAAGATCCGCACGAATTTTTCGCTTGGCGCGAGGAAAAGGCTCGTGCGCAAGCCGCTCAAGGCCGCCGTGCGGTGCGTCCACTCGAGAAAAAGTCGCTGGATACGCTGGGATTACCGGAAACTGCCTCCAAAATCGAGGTCAAGGCGCGGTTCAAGGAACTGGTGAAACTTCACCATCCCGACGCCAACGGCGGGGATACGCGCTCCGAGGAGAAGTTGCGCGAAATCATCCAAGCCTATAATTATCTCAAGACGGCTGGGTTGGTTTGATCCCAGGCCCGCTTTCTGGCGTAGCTGACTGCATAAACGGCTCGCCCTTCCCGGCCCCATAAGGTTTCCATGCGCGCGCAAACTCAATCGACTCCGGCGGCCAGCGGCTTGCCCGACATGAACGTATCTGTCCGTCAGCTTTTCGGCATCGATAGCGATCTCGAAGTGCCCGCCTACGCCAAGACGAGCGAGCACGTTCCCGATCTCGATCCTGATTATCTCTTCAATCGCGACGTGACGCTCGCGATTCTTGCAGGCTTCAAGCACAACCGCCGCGTCATGGTGCAGGGCTATCACGGCACCGGCAAATCGACCCACATCGAACAGGTCGCTGCCCGGCTCAATTGGCCATGCATCCGCGTCAACCTCGACAGTCACGTGTCGCGCATCGACCTGGTTGGCAAAGATGCCATCGTTCTGCGCGACGGCAAGCAAGTGACGGAATTCCGCGAAGGCATTTTACCATATTGCCTGCAGTCGAACACCGCGCTCGTGTTCGACGAATACGATGCCGGCCGCCCCGACGTGATGTTCGTTATTCAGCGCGTTCTGGAAGTCTCTGGCAAACTGACGCTGCTCGACCAATCGAAGGTCATCCGCCCCCACCCCGCATTCCGGCTGTTTGCAACAACGAACACCATCGGCCTTGGCGATACGTCAGGCCTCTATCATGGCACCCAGCAGATCAACCAGGGTCAGATGGACCGCTGGTCGATTGTCACCACGCTCAACTATCTGCCGCACGACGACGAAGCCAAAATCGTGTTGTCGAAGGTCAAGAGCTTCGCCAAGACCGAGGCCAAGCGTAAGCAAGTCTCGAGCATGGTGCGCGTTGCCGACCTCACCCGCTCGGCCTTCATCAATGGCGATCTCTCGACCGTGATGAGCCCGCGCACCGTGATGACCTGGGCCGAGAACGCCGAGATCTTCGGCGACATCGGCTTTGCCTTCCGCGTGACGTTCCTCAACAAGTGCGATGAACTGGAGCGGCCTTTGGTGGCCGAGTTCTATCAGCGTTCGTTCAACGAAGAACTGCCTGAGAGCACCGCTAACGTTGCCTTGAGTTGAGCGGGGCAACGCAATGCCCAACACATCATCAAATAACAAACGCAAAGAAGCCCCGGCAGAGCCGTTCAAGCGAGCGTTGGCGCAGACGTGCCGTGCGATTGCGGGCAATGGGGAAGTAGGCGTTGAATTCAGCCCCGCCAAGCCCAGCATCGATGGCGTGCACATCCAGTTGCCCGAACCCTCGCGCGTGCCGTCGAAGGCCGAGATCGCGATTGTCCGTGGCTGGGCCGATAGTTTGTCACTCACAGCCGCCTGCCACGACGAGAAGCTTCATAAAAAACTCGCACCCACCGCTGGCGACGCCCGCACCATTTTTGAAGCGGTCGAGCGCGCGCGCGTTGAAGCTGTCGGCGCCAACCGAATGCCGGGCATGGCGCACAACTTGGCTGCCAAGTGTGCCGACCAGTATGCGCACGGGCGCTATGCAGCTGTTAAAGCGCGCGACGAGGCCCCGCTTGAAGACGCGCTCGCCTTGTATATCCGCGAACGCCTGACGGGTCAGGCACCGCCCGCATCGGCAGCGGCACTCGTCGATGTCTGGCGGCCGTTGATCGAGGCGCGCGGCAGCAAAGTGCTCAAAAAAATGGAGCATCTCGTTGAAGACCAGGCCGCCTTTGGGCGGTTGGTCCGCGATCTCCTCAATGCCATGGAATTGGCCGAGCAGCAGGGCGAAGCCCAGGGCGAGGAAAGCGAAGCCGACGCAGAAGAAGCCCCACAGGGCGGCGAGGAAGACAGCGAGAGCGAAGAAAATTCCTCAGAAGGCAAGGACGACGCGACCGACCAGCCGCTCGAAGACAGCGAGGAAGGCGACGCCGGCGAGACTTCGGATATTGCCGACACCGACCAATTCGATCGCGACAGCGACAGCGCCGAAGAAGCCGAGACCGCAGAACCCTGGCAACCCAACCTCTCGGTGCTCGATGCGCCGGAAAACTTCGGCTACCGCGTCTATAGCAAAACCTTCGATGAAGAAATCGACGCCGAAAAACTTTCAACGCCGGAAGAACTCGACCGGCTGCGCGCGTTTCTCGACAAGGAACTGAAAGCGCTTTCGAGCGTCGTTTCGCGGCTCGCCAACCGGCTGCAGCGGCGGCTACTGGCGCAACAGAACCGCTCCTGGGATTTCGATCTCGAAGAAGGCGTGCTCGACGCCGCGCGCCTGACGCGCGTCATCATCGATCCCATGCATGCGCTGTCGTTTAAGCGCGAACGTGACACAGAATTCCGCGATACTGTCGTCACGCTGCTGCTCGATAATTCGGGTTCGATGCGCGGGCGTCCCATTATGGTCGCGGCCTGCTGCGCCGATATTCTTGCGCGCACACTCGAGCGCTGCGGCGTGAAGGTCGAAATCCTCGGCTTCACGACGCGCGCCTGGAAGGGCGGTCAGGCCCGTGAGCAGTGGCTTGCGGCCGGAAAGCCCGGCGATCCCGGCCGCCTCAACGACTTGCGCCACATCATCTACAAGCAGGCTGATTCACCTTGGCGGCGCGCCAAGCGGTCTCTGGCGCTGACGATGCGCGAGGGCTTGCTCAAAGAGAACATCGATGGGGAAGCCTTGGCGTGGGCGCATGGGCGCCTGATGGCCCGGCCTGAACAGCGCCGCATTCTGATGATGATTTCCGATGGAGCGCCGGTCGACGACTCGACGCTTTCTGTGAACTCCGGCAGTTACTTGGAACATCATTTGCGTCAAGTCATCGCCGAAATAGAGAACAGATCGCCGGTGGAACTTCTCGCCATTGGCATCGGCCATGACGTGACACGCTACTACAAGCGCGCCGTTACGATCACCGATCCTAGTGAATTGGCGGGAGCCATGACCGACAAGCTCGTCGAACTGTTCGAAGAAAAGCCAAAGGTCATACCGCGACCCACCAGCCGCCGCCGCACGCATTGAAGCAGCGCGGCGTTGCCGATCGATAAGCAAAGGGGGCACGCGTGCCGTCTAATGTCACTCGAGTTACCATGGCGCGATGTTTCGCATGGGTGCGGCGCGCAACGGGCGGTTGGAAGAGGATGTTCGCTGTCGCGATCGCCACCGTTATCGGCTTCTGCGGTCTGGCGCTGGCTCAGTTGAAGCCTGACACCACCGCATTGAAGGTGGCACCGATCGAGATCACCGCGTCGGCGATATCCGGCTTTGATCGCGCCGACTCCACAAAAAAGCGCTTCGGCAAACTCGACTGGCGCGGTGGCTTGGTGCTGACGTCAGCATCAGCCAGTTTCGGTGGCTGGTCAGGCATCGCCATGGATCCTGATGGGCAGACGTTCGTCTCTGTATCTGATGCCGGCACATGGCTCGAAGGCCGCATCACCTATAATGGCACCGCGCCAGCCGGAATCACTGCGGCGCGATCCGGCCCCTTGAAGGCGCGAGACGGTTCAGCCCTTTCCCGAAAACGCGACCGCGACGCCGAAGCGGTCGTTTTAACCGGCGGAGCACCTGGAAGCGGCGCGTTGCTGATCGCATTTGAACAAAACGACCGCATAGGTCGCTTCACAACGACGGGCCAAGGTATCGGCGCACCATCGGCGTACATCGATATGCCGGCAGAAGCCAAAGCCATGCGCGTTGATGGCTTTGAGGCGGTTGCCATCCTCGCTGGTGGCCCCAACAAGGGCGCCATGGTCGCCTTTGCGGAACGTGCGCGCGGCGATGTGGCGAGTGGCTGGATTTGGCAAAACGGCGTGCCGAAATCTCTGCGCCTTGGCGGCATGGGCGGCTTTGACATAACCGACGCGGCCAGCCTGCCCGATGGGAACCTGCTCATTCTTGAGCGCCGCTTTCGATGGATGGAGGGTGTCAAAATGCGCCTGCGTCTCGTCAAAGCCGCGACCCTGAAGCCCGGCGCCGTGCTCGATGGCGAGGTTTTGCTGGCTGCAGACCTCGGTCAGGAAATCGACAACATGGAGGGCCTTGCCGTGTCGCGCGGCGCAAAAGGTGAGACGGTGCTGACGCTCATTTCAGACGACAATTTCAACACCCTATTGCAGCGGACAATCCTGCTGCAGTTCACGCTGCTCGACTGAGTGCAGCAGTGGGAAGCCACCCCAGCGCGTGCGCCTTCAGAGCGCGCAACAGAAAATGGCGCGGAGGGAAATCCACGCCATTTCATAATTTCTAAAGTTTGAGGTGGCTCTTAAGCTGCTGCCTTCTCGGCCTTGGCCTTCTGAACGTCCCGCTTGATCTTGAGGCAGCCTTCCGAAAGCTCTTCGTTGCGCGCCTTCATCAGAAACGCGTCAAGCCCGCCGCGATGTTCAACAGTCTTCAAAGCATGCGCACTGATGCGCAGCTTGAACTGACGCGCCAGCGATTCGCTGATCAGAGTCACGTTGACCAAGTTGGGGCGGAACTTGCGCTTGGTGCTGTTTTCAGCGTGGCTGCGCATGGCGCCTGCCATTGGCAGCTTGCCGGTCAATTCGCAACGCCTTGTCATAACGTCTCTCCTAAGCCGCGGAAGGCACCTGCCCAAGTCGATTGGGCGGCACGAACCCTGCGGTGAATGGTCAAATACCGGTTGGGGATGTCTGGCAGGGCTCACGGCCCAGCAAAACGATGGATGTCTATAAACGGGCAGTCCGCCGCACGTCAAGCAAACCCTTGCATGACGCTTAGACGCAAGCTAAGAAGCCGCCTCGCCAAAGGAAATCTTTGGCCGCCGGAGAGGTGGCAGAGTGGTCGATCGCGTCGCACTCGAAATGCGAAGTACGGGCAACCGTACCGGGGGTTCGAATCCCTCCCTCTCCGCCAGCACAACATCATGATATTGATAGGATTATAGCGGAGAATTGGTCGATTGAGGCTGATTGAGCCAAGGCTTGGCTCGGTGATCGTTCGGTTCGCCCTCTCATCGCGTGGCCACGACGCCTCAAATATCGGCGATGCAATCCTGCCCATCCCCCAAAATACGCATAAATTTACTCTCGGTTAAACTCCACCGGACGACCGAGCCCCGCACGGCGCGCGGGGATCAATCCGCGGCAGCTCTTTTGCCGATTAACGCCGCCGCTTTTGTAATAGCTTGGCGTCCGTCGCTCGCGGTGGCATCGGCCCCGACGGCCTCCGCCAGTCCGGGCGTATCGTTAAAAATGCGCCCGCCGATGATGACCCTGATGCCCTTGTTGTGCGAAGCGCGGCGAATGATCCGGATATCGGCTGCGACCTTTTCAGGGTTCGGCAGACTGCTCGCCGACAGGCCAATGACATCGAACCATTGACCGTCTGCGAGTTCGACGATGTCATCGAGCGAACGTGGCGGACCACCCCATACGCGCCAGCCATCGCGGCGGAAATACTCTCCGACAAGCGAAGCGCCAAATGTGTGCTGATCACCGGGTAGCGGCATAATCAACGCCCGGCGCGCGGTCGTGGGCACCCGGCTCTCGTCGCGGAACGCGCCGCTGAACTCGTTGACGATCTGCTGCAAGTGCGTAACGCCGCGTGTCACGTCTAAGAAGTCGTTGATGTCTTCGTCCCATAGCTCGCCAAGGCGGCGCGCAGCGGGCGCGAGAAGATCCTGGAAGAGTTGCTCGATGCTGGCGCCCTGCTCCCGGCGCGCTTCGAAGAAAGCGAATGCGGCACTGGCGTCGCGATTGACTACAATTTCCGCGAACTCATCGACGTACCCCGCCAGCATTGCCGCCGTAGCATCGGAAGCCGGCACCCACGGCGCGATGACCGGCCGGTGCGCGAGCAGCAATCGCGGAATAATCCGGTTTTCGATGATGTTTTCGAGGACCGCCTGCTGACGATCGTACGAAATCTTGCTGGGTTGTGGGGAGCCGCTGGTGTTGACGGCTTCCTCAGGCTGGTTCCAACCCGAACAGGTGGAACTCATAAAAAAATCGTCGGCCTTGTGAGTTCTCACGGCAAGCGACCCCCAGAATGTCATGCCCCGATTGTCTTTTGCGTCCAGGCTCCTCGGCTGCCCGCACTGACAAAAGTTGCTCGCAAGAAAATAAAAGCATGGCCTGCGACGCGAGGCCACAACAAAGTCAAGAGCAAAAGTTGTGCGATGCAGCGAGAAACGAGGCAAGGCCGGCACAAATCGACAGCAGGCTGAACGCCGGCTTCAACAGTCATTTCTGCTAAAAACCCGCACTCCAATTGGCAAAAGAAAAAGCGCCCGAGGTGGCAAATGCCTCGGGCGCTGGTGGTTATCTTCTTTTGACGCAGCGCAAAAACCTCCGCACCGCGCTCGAAAAAAAATCTTAGATATCGAGTGTGTTGGCGCGCTCCCATTCGGTGAAGTGCGCAGTGAAGGCGTTCCACTCTTGTGTTTTCAGCTTGATGTAGGCCGCCGAGAACTCATCGCCGAGCATCGACTTCAATTCCGTGTCCTTGTCGAAGTTACGAATGGCGTCGAGCAGGTTGAGCGGCAGCCTCGGCGCGTCCGTTACCGTATGACCAAGCTGATACATATCGATGTCGTAGCGCTTGCCAGGATGGGCGTTTCTCTCGATGCCGTCGAGGCCCGAGGCAATGATGACGGCCTGGAGCAGATACGGGTTTGCCGCCCCGTCGGGAAGACGAAGCTCAAATCGGCCCTTGCCCGGTACGCGGACCATATGCGTGCGGTTGTTGCCGGTCCACGTGACAGTGTTGGGGGCCCATGTGGCGCCCGAGACCGTGCGTGGCGCATTGATGCGCTTGTAAGAGTTTACCGTCGGGTTGGTAATCGCGGCGAGCGCCTCGGCATGGCGCATGATGCCGCCGAGAAAGTTATAGCCCTGACTGGACATGCCGATTTCTTCGGTCGGATCGAAGAACATGTTCATCTTTCCGGCCATATCCCAGACAGAGATGTGCGCATGGCAGCCCGTGCCGGTCAGACCGGGGAAAGGCTTAGGCATGAATGTGGCGCGAAGCCCGTGCTTTTCGGCGATCGAGCGAGCCATGAACTTGAAGAATGAATGACGGTCGGCGGTGATCAATGCGTCGTCGAAATTCCAGTTCATTTCGAACTGGCCGTTGGCGTCTTCGTGGTCGTTCTGATAGGGACCCCAGCCGAGTTCGAGCATGCAATCGCAGATTTCCGCGATGATATCGTAGCGGCGCATCAACGCCTGCTGATCGTAGCAGGGCTTTGCCGCGTTATCTTTGTCATCAGAGATCTTCTGGCCGCATGGCGTCGTCAGGAAGAACTCGCATTCAACGCCTGTTTTGACACGCAGGCCTTTGGCTGCGGCCTTGGCAACCTGATTTTTCAGAACGACGCGCGGCGCTTGCGAGACGGACTTGTCTTCCATCATCAGATCGGCGGCGACCCAAGCGACATCTTTCTTCCACGGCAACTGCACGACAGCGCTTGCGTCGGGCATTGCAAACATATCCGGGTGGGCCGGCGTCATATCGAGGTAAGTTGCGAAGCCAGCGAACCCCGCACCATCCTTTTGCATATCGGTGATGGCCGAAGCCGGCACCAGCTTGGCGCGCTGCCCACCGAACAGATCGGTATAAGAAATCATGAAGTAGCGAATGCCGCGTTCTTTGGCGACGCTTGCGAGATCTTGTGTCATGCGCTTGTTCCTAGCCTCCTCACCAATCTAGTCTTTGTTTGCTCGATCAAAAAAACAGGGCGGTTATAAACCGCCCTGCCCGGGTATCCAGTTCGTTCCGGCAAGCGGCACGCGCGCCATAGCTGCGGCTTCGAGCGTCAAGGCGCACAGATCTTCGGGTTCGAGATTGTGCACGTGGTTATGACCGGCGGCGCGCGCGATAGTCTGCACTTCGAGCGTCATCACCTTGAGATAGTTGGCGAGACGGCGGCCTGCCAGCACAGGGTCGAGCCGGCTGGACAATTCCGGATCCTGAGTGGTGATTCCTGCAGGGTCGCGGCCTTCGTGCCAATCGTCGTAGGCGCCGGCCGTGGTGCCGAGCGCGTTGTATTCGGCTTCATGGATCGGATCGTTGTCGCCCAGCGCAACCAGGGCTGCCGAACCAATCGCCACTGCATCTGCACCCAATGCCAAGGCCTTGGCAACATCGGCACCATTGCGGATGCCGCCCGAGATGATCAGTTGCACCTTGCGATGCATGTTGAGGTCTTGAAGAGCCTGAACGGCAGGACGGATACAAGCAAGCGTCGGTTGACCGACATGCTCGATGAAAACTTCCTGCGTCGCCGCAGTACCGCCTTGCATGCCATCGACCACGACAACGTCGGCGCCTGCTTTAACGGCAAGGGCTACATCGTAATACGGCCGGGAGCCGCCGACTTTGATATAAATCGGCTTTTCCCAGTTGGTGATTTCGCGCAATTCCATGATCTTGATTTCAAGATCATCCGGGCCGGTCCAATCGGGATGGCGGCAGGCCGAGCGCTGATCGATGCCCTTGGGCAAGTTGCGCATCTCGGCAACGCGGTCAGAAATCTTCTGACCGAGCAGCATGCCGCCGCCGCCGGGCTTGGCGCCCTGGCCGACCACCACTTCGATGCAGTCAGCCTTTCGCAGGTCGTCGGGGTTCATGCCGTAACGGGAAGGCAGATATTGATAGACCAGCGTTTTCGATTGGCCACGCTCTTCCGGCGTCATGCCGCCGTCGCCCGTCGTTGTCGAGGTGCCTGCTATAGAGGCGCCGCGGCCAAGGGCTTCCTTGGCGTTTGCCGAAAGGGAGCCAAAGCTCATGCCAGCGATGGTGATGGGGATTTTCAATTCAATCGGCTTCTTGGCGAAACGCGTGCCGAGCATCACAGACGTCGTGCACTTCTCGCGGTAGCCTTCGAGCGGGTAGCGCGACATCGACGCGCCAAGGAACAATAAGTCGTCGAAGTGTGGAACCTTACGTTTGGCCCCGGCTCCACGGATATCATAAATGCCGGTGGTTGCCGCGCGCCGGATTTCCGACATTGTGTAGTCGTCGAACGTCGCGGATTTGCGGGGCGTGGTCGGCGGATTTTTATAGGTCATTAGTAGGCATCCGCGTTGTCGATGTTGAAGGTATAGAGCTTACGGGCAGAACCGTAGCGCTTGAACTCAGAGGTCTTGACGCCGCTAATTCCGGCTTTCGCCAGCAAGGCGGCCAAGGCCTCATGATGCTCGGGCCGCATTTCCTTTTCAATGCAATCCGCGCCGAGGCTCTTGACGTTGCCGCGAACGAACAGCTTCGCCTCGTAGATACTGTCGCCGAGCGCGTCACCGGCATCGCCGAGCACCACGAGGTGACCCGACTGCGCCATGAAGGCCGACATGTGGCCGATGTTGCCGCGCACGACGATGTCGATACCCTTCATCGAGATGCCACAGCGCGACGAGGCGTTACCTTCGATGACAAGCAGTCCGCCGCGGCCGGTTGCACCGGCGTACTGGCTTGCATCACCCTTGATGGTGACACAGCCCGACATCATGTTTTCTGCAACACCTGGGCCGGCCGAGCCGTGCACCGTGATGTTGGCTTTCTTGTTCATACCGGCGCAATAGTAGCCGACACTGCCCTTGATGTTGATGTTAATGGGCGCATCGACACCGACGGCGACAGCGTGATGACCGCGTGGATTGACGACTTCCCATTCAACCTCATTCGTCCCTTCCGCCTGGCGGTGAAGGTCTTGATTGAGATCGCGCAGTGTGGCTTTCGATAAGTCTATCGTGCGCATCGTTTAGCGCTCCCAGAAGTAGACGGTGGCGGGCTCAGGCTCCCAGACCTTGGCGCGGTCGATGCCCGGAAGGTTCACCAGGGCGCGGTATTCCGAGCCGAACGCCACATACTGATCGGTTTCCGCCATCACGGCCGGCTTGCAGGCAATGGGGTCGCGAATAACGCCAAAGCCGTTCTTGGTACCGACGACGAAGGTGAAGAACCCATCGAGGTCATCGAGACTTTTTTTCAGTGCTTCGCCGAGGTTCAGGCCCTGATTCATGCGCCACGTCAGATAGGCCGCTGCGACTTCCGAATCGTTGTCGGTCTCGAACGTGATGCCATCGTGACTCAGTTCGCGCTTCAGGTTGTGGTGATTGGACAGCGAGCCGTTATGTACGAGGCACTGATCGGGGCCGGTAGAGAAGGGATGTGCGCCGAGCGTCGTCACGGCCGACTCCGTTGCCATGCGCGTGTGGCCGATGGCATGCGTACCGGTCATGTGGGCGAGGTCGAACTGCTTCGACACGTCCGTCGGGTAGCCAACTTCCTTGTAGATCTCGATGGTGTCGCCCGAGCCCATGATGCGAACAGACGGGTGCCCGGACCGGATCGCAGCGCGCGCGGCATCGGCCTTGGCGGCGGGAACAGTCAACACTGCGTGCGTTGATTTCTGGGCCAATGCCACGTCTGCGCCGATGGCATTGGTAAGTGCGGCAGCCAAGCCCGGGAAGTCTTTGTCAGGATCAGCCGACTGCACCGTAATCTTCGACTTGCCCGCGTGCGGTGCGCCGTAAACAGCAAAGCCTGCCGAATCTGGTCCGCGATCACACATCGTACTCAGCATCACGGCCGTTAGTGCGCCGAGCTGAGGCTCGAGGGCTTTGTCTTTTATAAATAGGCCAACAATTCCACACATTGCGGAGGACCTCCTGAGGTGAACATTTTATTTTTGTAGCAGGCAGTTTCTTGCGTTTCAACTGTCGCGCAAGTTTTTTTCCTGTCAGTATATCTTTTTCTCGAATGCTGCAGTGCGGTGGGATGAGAAGAGAGGGGCGACTAGCCCTATTGGCCGCGCTGCCAAGCCTGATATCGCGCAAGCGCAAGCCGGTAGGCATCTGGAATGGCCAGTGCCCAGACGAACAGCCCCCCTGCAGAGCGGCCAATAAATGAGTGATCGGGCGTGGTCGTGTGCCAGCTTAACAGCCCAAGGATCAATGTGAACAGCGCAAAGCCAAACCCGCGCTGCGGCTGACCATTGACCACTTGCCCCATACCGGGCAGCGCAATGGCAATTGCCAGGACCGTGTAGGGATGAAGCGGCTGTCTTGCTGACACGTTTTCGGTCATGCGGCCCTGATATCGAAAGGAAGTTTGAGGAGACTGCGTAACGCTTCCAGATTTTCGAGTATGTCTCTGAGTTCGGCGGCAGAGACACCGGGTGTATCGAACACAGCCTGACGCAACAGCAAGTGTTCTCCGCGACGGCCCTCGGCAGCTTGGCGCACAATGCGAAGCCCCTTTGCCGTGATTGCCACTTCTTTGATTTTCGGATCGGCGAGAAGCTTTGCGATTGGCAAGCGGAGCCGATCGAGCGTGCCCTGCGCCTCGGGCTGACGGGCGCGGATGAGCACTTCGCGCGGCAGACCCGCAGGCGGCTCGAGTGGATGCTCGAAATCAGGCGTCAACGCATAGAATTCGTTGCCCGCGTAACGAACCAAAACACCAAACGGTTGCACATGTGGCATCGGAGCGAGCAGCGTCACCGACAGCCACAGTTGCGGGAGGCGGCGCACCACCATGGTATCGGGGATGAGTTCGGCGCGAACTTCAAAGCCCTTGAATCGTCCGTCAAGGCGCGGAAATCCATCGCCACCGTGAGAGACAATGGCGCTTTCCACAGCGGGCACTGCCGCATCGAGCAGAACCATGCGCGACTGCCGCGAGCGCTTGTGTTCGCGAACCGATAACGCCGTCAAAGCCGCGGCACAGCCGAGCAAAACAAAAAAGAGCCAAGGCGACACGCGAAATGCTCACTTTGTCTGGTGGTCTAGGAAAAGAAACACCGGCATCAAGTGCAGCCGGAATAGTGGGAAGGGTCCAGCGGCGGACGTGAACCATCCGCCGCCGGTTTTCATGTGTCTTGATTCAATGCCCGTGTGGACGCGGCCATTGCATGGTGAACTGATTGCCACGTCGCACATACTTGTAGCGATGGAAGTGGAACCAGAGCGAAGCCACGATGTAGAACAGCATCATCGCCAGCAACTGAGAGCCATAACCCAGGAACACGGCAAAGTAGGTCACAGCACATAGCAGCAGCAGAACGATCGCTGGGAGCGGATGCATGGGGTGCACGTAACCGCGATTGATCGATCCCAAAGGCCACTTCGAGCGGAACATCATGACGTTGATGGCCATGAACGTGTAGCCCAAGAGACCCGACAGAATCGAGAACGTGATGATCTGATCGAGCGGCACGAAGCAGGCAAAGATCACTGCCAGCGGCACCAGAAACACAATCGAACGGTACGGCGTGCGGTAGACAGGATGCACAGCGCCGAACCATTCTGGCAGATAACGGTCGCGGCCCATCGAGAACCAAGCTCGCGAAGCGTCGTTGATGCAGCCATTGGCCGAGGCGAGCGTCGCAAACACGGTGCCGATGAACAGTAGCACCATCAGCGGCGTCGATCCGGTCAAGCGAGCAGCATCGAACATCGGCGTTGCAGCGGTGCCGAGGTACTCCCACGGCATCAAGCCAGCGCAGATGAACCACGTCATCGTTGCCGCAAGTAGCAGCGTGATCATGCCGGTCATGGTGCCAAGAGGCAGTGACCGGGCGGGCGATCGCACTTCTTCAGCGGCCTGCGTCGTACCTTCGATGCCCAAATAGTACCAAAGCCCAAAGTGCAGCGAGGCAACGACGCCCAGCCAGCCATAGGGCAGAAGTCCATCCTTACTGGCCATCATTTCAGAGTGCTTCAAAACGTCGTTCGACCACGGCTGCACTGCCAGAAACAAAACGATGACCGCCACGAATGCAATCGCGGCGATGACCATGTTGAACGTCAGTGATGTGTGCACGCCACGATAGTTGAGCCAGGCGAGGAACATGATCGTCAACACGACAAACGGTTTGTCCCAAACTGTCAGCGCCGCACCGTCAGGCCCCGTCACCCCCATCATGCCGCTGACGGTTTGCACGAGATACCCGAGCGTCCAGGCATTGGCGGCTTCCAACATGGTATAAGCAAACACTAGGAACAAGCCGACATTGAAGGCCATCAAAGGCCCGACAATGTGCTTGGCCTGTGCGTATTGACCACCTGCGGCCGCGACCGTCGAAGTCACTTCCGAGTCGATCATGGCGACGCACGTATAGAGAAGGCCGGCAACCCAGCAGGCGATCAAAGCGGCCATCATGCCGCCTTTGCCAACCGAGAAGTTCCAGCCCATGTATTCGCCGACGAGAACGATGCCGACGCCCAGACCCCAGACATGGCCGGGACCCAAAACGCGCAGGAGCGAAATTCTTTCGCTCGGAACTTGTGTGGATGTGGTCATCAGTGGGCCCCATCCAGTTTGTCTTCGATTTCGCCTTCGCGCGACGACGTCAGCACATCTTCCGAATAGCTGCGATCGGTGCGGATCATGTCGAACAGCATCCAAAGCCCCAGGACAGCCGAAAGGCCCCAAGCGCCATATTCCATCATTTCAAAAGTGCTCATGGGGTCCTCTCACTTCTTGCCAAAGCGTTCGTCGATGACGTCTTTGTATTCAGACTTCGAGAACTTCAGAACGACGAGGAAGTAGCCGATAACGAGTGCTGCCGTGGCGCCGAGCGAGATCGGATCGAAGGTGTAATCGAAGCGCGGAGCAATGAGCGCGGCCGCCGTTTCCGGCGTTTGACCCAGAGCCTCCCAGGCCTTCTGCATCGTTTCGTTCTGCCCGAGGCCCGCCCAGGTCGTCTTGTCGGCGATCTCTTTGTCGACCTTGCCGGAGCCTGCGAGTTTCATCCACAACGGGACAAACAGTGCGAGAAGCACCAGTGCCATCAAAAACAGACTGTCAAAAAATTGCCCGGCCTTGGATTGGCGGGGCGGTTCATAATTGGCCATCGTCGCCTCCTCAGCCTTTGCTCTTGTTCATAATGTCGAGATAGTAGAGGTCGAGGCCGTAAATGTGCTCCTTGTCCTCATGGTAGTGGCTGATCATCGCCAGGATGGACGCTGTGTTGAACAACAGCACCAAGCCACCACTAATTGTCAATGCAATCAATACGTTACTATCTGTGACCAACGGCATGATCCGCCAGAATACAAATCCGTACAACGCCCAGAGCGCCAAAATGGCGATCCAAGCCCACATTCTGTCCGTGCGGAACATGGCGTCCACCCTCGGATCATTTGAGTTCTTTTGCATGTCTCTTCCCCTTTTTTGCATCCGGGATCTTCGGCCCGGTGGCATTGCCTGTGAGGCAATTCCTTTTGATGCCAGGAAAATGTGCGTCATCGGGCCGCAACTTGTCAACAAATTTGCCCAATTGAAAAGCATCGTGCACGTAAATCTTGCACACTCCACCGCTTCCCAGAGCTAGGAGATCAGTCTGAAGACCTGCTTTCCGCGTAAAACGATGACTTGAACAACCGGAAAAATTTTTGCATCTTAGGAATTGAATGCCGGGGCTCTTCGTCTAAGAATGCGACCATGGCGATGAAGCGCTGCCCGACGCGGCCGGAGTGAACCAATGCCTTTCGCGCTTCTGAAATACGGTCTCCACTCGGAGCATCCCGATGACCCGCACTTTCGCTGGAAACCGGATCTCAAGAAGAGCTACGACGTCGTCATCATAGGTGCAGGCGGTCACGGCCTCGCCGCAGCCTACTACCTCGCCAAGAACTACGGCATCAAAAATGTCGCCGTGCTCGACAAGGGTTGGCTTGCTGGCGGCAACACCGCTCGTAACACCACCATCGTGCGCGCCAACTATCTGACGCCAGACGGGGTTAAATTCTACAAAGAATCCGTCGATTTGTTCCGGACGCTCTCGACCGAACTCGACATCAACGTGATGTATTCCGAGCGGGGCCATTTCACGCTCGCCCATACCGATGCCGCCATGCGCACGGCTCGCTGGCGCGCCGAGGTCAACAAGCACCTCGGCGTCAATTCCGAACTTATCTATGCCGACGACGTCAAGCGCATCTGCCCGGTGATGAGCGTTGAGGACGACGCGCGCTACCCCATTCTCGGCGCTCTTTATCACCCGCCTGGCGCCATCGCGCGGCACGACTCGGTGGCTTGGGGTTACGCGAAAGAAGCGATGCGAATGGGCGCCGAGGTCCACACTCAGACCGAGGTCAAGAGCATCATCATCGAGAATGGTCGCGCAACAGGCGTTGAGACAACGCGCGGCAGAATTTCGGCCGGAAAGGTTATGCAAGCCGTGGCAGGCGCTTCAAGCGTCGTGGCCAACATGGCAGGTCTGAAGCTGCCGATTAAAACCATTCCGCTGCAGGCCTGTGTCTCCGAGCCAGTGAAGCCAATCCTGGATCAAATCGTGGTGTCAGGCAGCTTGCACGTTTACATCTCGCAATCGGCTCGCGGCGAGATGGTGATGGGCGGCGCAACCGATCCGTATGGTCTCTATTCAACGCGCTCCACACTCGACTTCAAGGAAGGCTTGATGGGCCACATGCTGGAGTTGTTCCCATTCATGGGCGAACTACGCATTCTGAGACAGTGGGCCGGCATGGCCGACATGACACCGGACTTCTCGCCTGTCATGGGCCTGACGCCCGTCGAAAACTTCTACATCGACGCGGGCTGGGGCACGTGGGGCTTTAAAGCCACGCCAGTGTGCGGCAAGCGCATGGCCGAATGCGTCGCCACCAACACCCAGCCCGACTTGTTAAAGCCATTTGCGCTGTCACGGTTCGACTCGTTCGATCTCGTTGGCGAAAAGGGCGCGGCTTCGGTGGGGCACTAGTCATGAAAATTCTCAACTGTCCGCTCAATGGACCGCGCAACATCTCGGAATTCGTCTGGGGCGGAGAAGTAAAACCGATGCCCGATCCGGCCACGGCGACAGATGCGCAATGGACGGCCTATCTGTTCCTCGAAGACAATACCGCCGGCGAAATCTACGAGTGGTGGCTTCACGCCCCAACCAATTACTGGTTCATCGCGCGCCGTAACAACATCTCCGATGATATTTTGGAGACGATGACGGCCGACGCTTTTTTTGAACGCTCTGCCCTGAAGACCGCGGGAGAGAAGAGCGCGGGAGTAAGCTCGTCATGAGCAGCCAAAACAGCCGCCGCCTGGAAGGCTCCGCATGGGGCAACCTGATCGATCGCACGAAGCCACTGACGTTCACATTCGATGGCAAACTCTACAATGGCTTTGCCGGCGACACGATCGCCTCGGCGTTGATGGCGGGCGGCCGCAGCCTGCTCTCGCGCTCGTTCAAATATCACCGCCCGCGCGGCGTGCTGACCATGGCCGGGCACGAAGCCAACACTTTTGTTCAGGTTGCCGAAGAACCCAACGTGCGCGCGGATCGCTACACGTTGAGCAACGGCATCGCCGTCAAGTCGCTCAATTACCTGTGGTCACTGGATCGCGATTTGTATTCCGCGATGGGTCTGTTCTCGCGATTCTTACCGGTCGGCTTCTATTACAAGACCTTCTACTGGCCGAACGGCGCTTGGAAGTATTTCGAAAAGCCCATTCGCATCATGGCCGGCATCGGCCGGCTCGAACCCCAAGCCCAACACAAGTATTACGACAAGGCATATCTCTACGCCGATGTTCTCGTGATTGGCGGCGGACCGAGCGGGCTGGAAGCGGCGATAGCTGCGGCCGAAGGCGGCGCTGACACGCTGCTGATCGACGAGTGGCCTGAACTGGGCGGCTCTCTGTTGTATGGCCGCAGCCGAGGCGCCTCGCGCATCGAGACAGACGCGGCCCGGCTTTCACTTATCGCCCGTGCCCGCGCTCTGCCGAACCTCACCATCATGACGGACACAACGGTCACTGGGCTGTTCTCCGACAATTGGGCATCGGCAATCTGCTGCCAGCGGCTTTACAAGATCCGCTCGAAGCAGACGATCATCGCGTCGGGCGGGTTCGATCAGCCGCTGGTCTTTTCCAACAACGACCGGCCGGGCATCATGTTCGCCGATGCGGCACAGCGGTTGATGCGGCTTTATGGGGTCAAGCCCGGAACGCGCGCCGTCATCGCAACGAGCAACCGCTTTGGCTATGAAGCCGCTCTTGACCTTCTGGATGCCGGCGTTGAGGTCGCGGCTGTTGTCGACCTTAATGCCACTTCTTCGGGCATGGCGGCCGCCGATGCCCTCAAAGCACGCGGCGTGCGCATCATGACCGAGTCGACATTGGTTGACTCTCGCGGCACGAGGCACGTCGAAAGCGTCGCTGTTGCGCGCATCACAGGCGAGGGCACCACCAGCGTCACGCGCGACTGGCTCTCATGCGATCTCGTTTTAATGAGTGTCGGCTATACGCCCGCGCTCAACCTCGCAAGCCATGCCGGCGCCAAGGTGGTCTACGACCCAGCCATCCATATGCACCGCACGGCCAACATGCCCGAGGGCGTCGTCCTCACCGGCTCGGCGGCCGGTTTCTGGAATAACGAAAGCGTCGTGTCGGCTGGCAAGATGGCTGGCGCGGATGCAGCCCGCCGCGCCCTCGGACAACCCGTTGCCGAGAGCTCCAGCGGCATCGCCGATGCCGACGCGGCAACAATCACCCATCCCTATCCAGTGTTCACCGCCAAGGGTGGCAAGGATTTCGTCGACTTCGACGAAGACCTGAAAACAAAGGATATCATCAACTCCATCAAGGATGGATATGACGATATTCAACTCGTCAAACGCTATTCGACAGCGGGGCTCGGCTCAAGCCAAGGCCGCCACACCAACCTCAACATGATCCGTATCGTCGCAAAAAAGACGGGCAAAACGCTGGGTCAAGTTGGAACCACCACGTTCCGCCCGCCCCTGGTTGCGGAAAAGTTTGCCCATATGGCGGGACGCGCCTTCGAGCCGGTGCGCTTGACGGCGATGCATCATCGCCACGTCGAACTGGGCGCGCAGATGATGACGGCCGGTTTATGGATGCGGCCTGCCTACTATGGTTCGAAGAAAGATCAAGCAGGGGCGATTGCCGCTGAAGTGAAAGCGGTGCGTGAAGGCGCGGGGCTGATTGACGTTTCGACGCTCGGCGGCCTTGATGTTCGCGGACCCGACGCCGCGGCCTTCATCGATCGCATGTATACGTGGGCCTACGAAAAGCAGCCCATCGGCCGCGCGCGCTATACCTTGATGACCGACATCAGCGGCGTCGTGATGGACGATGGCGTCGCGTGCCGCTTGCACGACCGGCACTACTACGTGACGGCCACCACCAGTGCCGTCGATCAGGTTTATCGCGCCATGACCTGGTTCAATGTGCAATGGAAGATGGATGTGGACGTTGCCAACGTCACAGCCGCCTATTCCGCCGTAAACCTTGCTGGGCCCAAAGCGCGCGACATCATACAGAAGCTTGAAACCGACATCGATTTCTCGAAAGAAGCCTTCCCCTACATGGGCGTGCGCGTTGGCACCCTCGCGGGCATTCCCGTGCGCATTCTGCGCGTCGGCTTCGTTGGCGAGGCGGGCTATGAAATCCACTGCCCGTCGGGCTTTGGCGAAGCGCTGTGGGACATCTTGATGGAAGCGGGCAAGCCGCTCGGATTGAAGCCGTTCGGCGTCGAGGCACAGCGCATTTTGCGTTTGGAAAAGGGCCACATCATCGTTGGCCAGGACACCGACGGCCTCACGCATCCGGCAGAAGCCAATATGGAATGGGCACTCGCGAAGAAAAAGCCGTTCTACGTCGGCAAGCGCTCGATCGAAATGCAAATGGCCAAGGGCACCGCGCGCAAGCTCGTCGGCTTTGCCATCCCGGAAGTTGGCAGCGTCGTTACGAAGGAATGCCACCTGATCATTCGCGACGGTGAAATTGCCGGTCGCATCACTTCCGTGGCGATGTCGCCAACGCTTGGCAAAGTTGTCGGCCTCGCGTTCGTGCCGCCCGGCATGTCAGCAATCGGCACGCAATTCCAGATTCGCGTCGACGGCGGACAGATGACGGCGGCAGAGGTCGTTGCCACCCCCTTCTACGATCCCGAAAACAAAAGGCAGGAGCTTTGAGATGACAAATCCCCTGTCCTATCTGCGCCGCGCGCCGTTGCGCCGTCTGTTCGAAAGTGCCGGCGCGTCCTGGTCGCCGCTCGGCGATACAGCAGTTCCCGTTCCGAACACGCCTGCATCGGGGCCAGCTGCGGCTCAAGTGTTTCTTGCCGACCTCTCAGCGCTCCCGCGCATCGGCTTTAAGGGACGCGGCACCATGGCGGCCATGACGGCCCGCGGTGTCACCCTCGAAGCGGTGCCCAACAAGGCCTTCGTTCAGACCAACGGTGGATTGTGCCTGGTGCTTGCGCCGGGCGAAGTGATTCTATTAGGAGGCCCGCTTGGGTCGAATGCTGCGGCAGACCTGGCTGCATTCGATCAGATGCTTTCTTCCTGGAAACTCGAAGACGAGGAACGCACCTATCCTGTTTTGCGCCGCGATAGCCACGCCTGGTTTGCCATCGGCGGGCGCAAAGTCCCGGAAATGCTTGCAAAAATCTGCGCTGTCGACTTGCGTCCGCACAAGTTTACCAATCATTCGATTGCGCAAACTTCGGTCGCCAAAATGTCGGCAATCGTGACCCGGGCCGACATCGGCGGGGAGCCGGTTTTTCATCTGCTTGCGGATAGCGCTGCGGCCCTGTACTTTTGGGGGTGTCTCATGGATGCAGCCCACGAATTTGGCGGGCAAATTGTGGGGCTGACTGCACTTCAGGAGCTCAGCCTGCATGACAAAACGCGACGAAGCGCCCTCGAAGCCTGAGCGGCCGACAGCGAAATCCTCGCCCAGACCAGCCGCTGCGCCGTTGAAATCGGCAAAGCACGTCAAACTGGCTCAACCTTTGGGCGACGTTCTGATCGACGGGCTGGACGACACAGACATTGCCGCATCGAACGATCAGGATCCGCATGCGCTCGAGGGCGCGCGCGATAACATGCTCGAAGTCGCCATCGGCCGGGAAGTCCGCAATTTCCGCAAGAAACTCGGGATTACCGTTTCAGACCTTGCCCGCGCAACCGGCCTGTCGCTGGGCATGTTATCGAAAATAGAAAACGGAGTGACGTCGGCATCACTCACAACACTCCAGAGATTGTCGCGCGCGCTTGGCGTGCCCGTTACGGCTTTGTTCCGGCGATTCGAAGAGCGCCGCGATGCTGTTTTTGTTTCAGCCGGGCAGGGCTTGGTGATCGAACGGCGCGGTACCCGCGCGGGTCATCAATATCAGTTGCTCGGCCATACGGGCGGCACCAGCGGCGGAGTAATTGTCGAGCCTTATCTCATCACGCTCACGCATCAATCAGATGTATTCCCGCTGTTTCAGCATTCGGGACTCGAGTTTCTGTATATTCTGGAAGGGCACGTTGTTTATCGCCACGCCGACAAACTGTATCCAATGGGGCCGGGCGACAGCTTGTTCTTTGATGCAGACGCCCCGCACGGGCCTGAAGAACTCATCAAGCTGCCGATCCGTTTTCTCTCGGTGATCAGTTATGCGAGAGAGGTGGAGTAGCGCCGCGGAGTTCCCATAGCTTGGCGCAGCTCCGCCCCATAACGAAAAAAACCCCGCAGCTTTATGCTGCGGGGTTTTTTCTGTTCTTGGAAGAGAGAACGCAATCTGATGAAAATATTCACATTTCTGCAGGCCTGGCGACGACCTACTCTCCCACGTCTTAAGACGAAGTACCATTGGCGCTGGGGCGTTTCACGGCCGAGTTCGGAATGGGATCGGGTGCAGCCACCCCGCCATAGCCACCAGGCCGGCGGAAATGTGAAAATTCTGGTCGTTCCGTGCGTTGTGTTCGTCTTGGCTCCTCATAAGGAGCACCGATGAGCAGTGCTTAATGAGAGCGATAAAGTCTATCGAGCTATTAGTACCGGTAAGCTACATGCATTGCTGCACTACCACACCCGGCCTATCAACGTGGTGGTCTACCACGACTCTCGAGGGAGAACTAGTTTTGAGGTGGGTTTCCCGCTTAGATGCCTTCAGCGGTTATCCCGTCCGCACATAGCTACCCTGCGATGCCGCTGGCGCGACAACAGGTACACCAGAGGTGCGTCCATCTCGGTCCTCTCGTACTAAAGACAGATCCTCTCAATTCTCCTACACCTACGGCAGATAGGGACCGAACTGTCTCGCGACGTTCTGAACCCAGCTCACGTACCACTTTAAATGGCGAACAGCCATACCCTTGGGACCTGCTCCAGCCCCAGGATGTGATGAGCCGACATCGAGGTGCCAAACGACGCCGTCGATATGGACTCTTGGGCGTCATCAGCCTGTTATCCCCGGCGTACCTTTTATTCGTTGAGCGATGGCCCTTCCACACAGAACCACCGGATCACTATGACCAACTTTCGTTTCTGCTCGACTTGTCAGTCTCGCAGTCAGGCAGGCTTATGCCATTGCACTCGACGGTTGATTTCCGACCAACCTGAGCCTACCTTCGCACGCCTCCGTTACTATTTAGGAGGCGACCGCCCCAGTCAAACTGCCTGCCATACAATGTCCCGGAACCGGATAACGGTCCGCGGTTAGACAACCATGTTCGTAAGGGTGGTATTTCACATTTCGGCTCCACCAGAGCTAGCGCCCCGGCTTCTAAGCCTACCACCTATCCTACACATGCAAACACGATTGCCAGTGTAAAGCTACAGTAAAGG
>Ga0247836_1000525_pt1 | contig 70740 bp, 45 predicted proteins | sample LaCruzMarch2015__4_FD_187116 | JGI IMG/M metagenome (GOLD analysis project Ga0247836, IMG submission 187116) | Freshwater microbial communities from meromictic Lake La Cruz, Castile-La Mancha, Spain - LaCruzMarch2015_14m | ecosystem: Environmental > Aquatic > Freshwater > Lake | place: Spain... | reverse complement strand
CTTTGGAATAAAATCTGGAATAAACCGGTTATAGAAACGGGGCTTTACGAAATGCATAATGCCTGCAAAAATCATAAAAACAGCTAACAGAATAGTTAAATAATACATGTAATGGTTCATATTGATATTGATTAAACGGATATAGTTTTAAATTTCATCAGGCCACTGAGCGGCTTGATTTGTTTGTTTAAATAGGGGTCTGTCTGCGCCAACTTTCCTCAGGTATTCACCGAGTAAAGTGGATAATTTGTCCACTTTTTCAGGGTATTTATCAGCTAAGTCATTATTTTCACTCAGATCTTCATCTAATCGGTAAAGTTCCTTCTTTCCGTCTTTATACCAATAGATTAATTTCCAGTTACCATGGCGGATGGTACTGGTTGTTCCAATACCAGGTCCTGTTGGCCCCCATTTGTTCGGGTAATGCCAGACGAGTGTTCTATCTTTTTGAATCTTCGATTTTTGGAATAGAAAAGGAGTGAAACTCATGCCATCTATTACTTGAACGGTATTTATTTTTTTAACGCCAGCCAGGTCTAACAGGGTTGAAAAAAAATCTTCTGCGATAATGGGTTGGTTACAAACAGTGCCGGGTTTAACTTTTCCAGGCCATTTAACCATCATGGGTTCTCTGATGCCCCCTTCATAAGCCGAGCCTTTACCACTTTTTAATGGTTTATTATGACTGTGCAGGGTTCCCCCTCTTGCAGAAGCACTTAAGGAACCATTATCAGACATAAAAACAATAATGGTGTTTTTGTCTAAATCATTATTTTTTAGGTAAGCCATGAGATCGCCAAGGCTTTTATCCATACCTTCTACCATGGAGGCAAAACGAGCCTCTGGTTCCTCCAAGCCCATATTTTTATACTTTTTGTAAAATCTGGTATCGGCTTCCAATGGCGTATGAACGGCATAATGCGACATATTTAGGAAAAAGGGTTTATTAAGTTTTTGAGCCTGTTGGATGGCAGAAATAGCTTCCAGGGTTAATACTTCAGTCAGATTTATGGTGTCACCATGATATTTGCCCAAGCCGGGAACACCCCAGGGTAGCGTTTGTTTATCTCCATTTTTATTACCAAAATTCTTTTCCCCCTGATAGCTTCCGGGAGCCCCTGCAGCATGCCCTGCAATATTCAGGTCGAATCCTAGATTTATAGGATTGGCACCTGGCGTATTCATAGCGCCCCAATGCGCTTTCCCGCAATGTATAGTGAAATACCCATTTTGTTTTAGTATTTGAGGTAGGGTAGTGGCATGAACCGCATTTTCAATGCTATCTACTGGTTGCAATCCGTTCATATTCCAGACAGGCATTTTCAAAACATCATCTGCATGATCTTCAGACACATTACGTTTCAATGTCCAGTTGGTAACCCGGTGTCTTGCCGCATTCATCCCCGTCATAAGGCTAACCCGGGTAGGAGAGCACACACTACTGGCATAGGCCTGGGTAAATTTCATCCCCTCTGCGGCCATTTTTTCCATATTCGGCGTTTGGTAAAGCAGATTTAATCGGGTTTTTTCAGTCCAAAAGGGAACAGATGTATCCTGCCAACCCATATCATCCACCAGGAAAAAAATAATATTGGGTTTTTTATGATTATTTTGATAATGGCCAATAGAACCTGACGAACAAAAGATCAGTAAGGAATAAATAATAGCTGATTTTGTTAGAATATTTTTCATGTCATTAGGTTAGAAAGAAAGGATATTAAAATACACGAACGTTAAGTATAGCATTATGTAAGTTAGTGTTATATCAACCAAAAGGTAACAAAATAAAAGTATGTAATTTATTTACAATAGTCGGTTTAGTGGGTATTAAAAATAGGATAATTGCATAAATAAATTTAACAATACTATCAACAGAGCTTTTGAAGAGAGGCGTTTTACAGCTAAAAAGTAACAATTTAAGGAAAAGAAAAGGGTCAAAATAAGCATTAAGCAATATTTTGACCCTTGAAAATTATTTTATTAGCTAAAAATCTGAAGATATTAATTTTTAATACATCTGACAGATAATCCTACGTTTGGTTGATAACTATTAGCGTCGTTACTTGCTCTTAATTCTTTAGTAGTACCTGCTAAGGCTCTGTTTTTAGCTGAGGTGGAAGACCAGAAATAAGCATTTTCACCTTTAAAGTAGAATAATCCATCATTTCTTCTGAAGCCTCCTGGTAACCCACTGAAATCTGAACAATTATTAGCATCATAATTTACCGTCCAAAGGGTTGTACCAGGTACTTTCATTTTCTCACCGGCAACAGATTCTCCGCCTAAACAGGTTGATAACGTTGTCCATTCAGCATCAGTGGGCGCACGCCAACCTGAAGGACAGAGGCCTTTGGGGTCATTCACGGCGTATTGATTATAAAGGTAGCCGAAAGTGGTTAAATTACTCGCATTGTGTTCATAAACAGTCATGGCACTCGTTGTTGTGTTGAGCCATCCTGTATATCCAGCAGCATTGCCGGTAGTCGTTCCTCCTGCGTCAACAGGTATAGTGGTACCGTCGTTTAAGGTTGTAACCCTTAAATTTTGCTTCATCCAGCATTGTCCGCCTAAAGTTAAAACGTCATAACTATTACTTTCACGGTCAGTCACCGTGCTTGGGCAAGTGGCCGTACTGGCGCAAGTGCAGGCAGCTAATGTTGTAAAACTAATTTGTGTACCATAACTGGTTCCCGCCGTATTGGTAGCATAGGATCGAACGTAATATAGTGTACCAGCGGATAATCCGGTAATACTACTTGTAAAAGATCCTGTTCCCGTTCCATCTGTCGTTTTTGTTGAAAGTGAAATAGTGGGGCTGGTTGTTGTAGCCCAAACTACGCCTCTTGCTGTGATGGAACTTCCCCCATCTGCTGTAATGTTTCCTCCACTCGTTGCCCCAGAGGAGGTGATTGAAGTTGCTGCTACCGTTGCAGAAATGGTGGCTAAAGATCCTGCTGAAGTTGTAAAACTAATTTCGGTACCATAATTGGTTCCCGCTGCGTTAGTAGCATAAGAACGAACGTAATATAGCGTACCGGCGGATAATCCGGTAATATTACTTGTAAAAGATCCCGTTCCTGTTCCATTAGACGTTTTTGTTGAAAGTGAAATAGTGGGGCTGGTTGTTGTAGCCCAAACTACACCTCTTGCTGTGATAGAACTTCCCCCATCTGCTGTAATATTTCCTCCACTCGTTGCTGCAGAGGTGGTGATTGATGTTGCAGATACTGTTGCCGACATAGTGGCTAAAGATCCGGCTGAAGTTGTAAAACTAATTTCGGTGCCATAACTGGTACCTGATGAATTTGTCGCATAGGAGCGAACGTAATAGGTTGTTCCTAAACTTAACCCTGTTATATTGCTGGTAAAAGAACCTATCCCCGTTCCATCAGACGTTTTTGTTGTAAGTGAAGTAGTGGGGCTGGTTGCCGTTCCCCAAACCACGCCTCTCGCTGTAATGGGACTATCACCTGCTGCTGTAATATTTCCACCGCTTGAGGCGGTAGTTGTCGTAATGGCCGATATTGCTGAGGTAGCGGAAAGAGTAGGTGTAGACCCAATATTGGTTGTAAAAGAGATTTCTGAACCATAACTGGTTCCTGCAGCATTAGTTGCGTATGATCGAACGTAATATAGCGTGCTGGCATATAGTCCGGTTATATTACTGGTAAAAGATCCTGTTCCCGTACCATCTGACGTTTTTGTTGAAAGTGAAATAGTGGGGCTGGTTGTTGTACCCCAAACTACGCCTCTTGCTGTGATGGAACTTCCCCCATCTGCTGTAATGTTTCCTCCACTCGTTGCCCCAGAGGAGGTGATTGAAGTTGCTGCTACCGTTGCCGACATGGTGGATAAAGATCCGGTTGATGTGGTAAAACTCATTTGAGTACCATAACTGGTTCCCGCCGTATTGGTAGCATAGGAACGAACGTAATATAGTGTTCCGGCAGTTAGCCCGGTAATATTACTGGTAAAAGCGCCTGTGCCTGTTCCATCTGTCGTTTTTGTTGATAGTGATTCTGTTGGATTTGCAGTTGTAGCCCAAACTACGCCTCTTGCTGTGATGGAACTACCCCCATCTGCTGTAATGTTTCCTCCACTTGTTGCTGTAGAGGGGGTGATTGATGTTGCAGATACCGTTGCAGACATAGTGGCTAAGGATCCAAGTGATGTTGTAAAACTAATTTCGGTTCCATAACTTGTTCCTGCTGAATTTGTTGCGTAAGAACGGACATAATAAAGGGTTCCTGCGCTCAAACCTGTTATATTACTAATAAATGAACCCGTTCCTGTACCGTTAGTGGTACTTGAGGCTGAGGGAACTGTTGGACTTGGCGAAGTTCCCCAAACTACGCCTCTGGCGGTTATAGCATATCCTCCATCGGAAGAGATGTTCCCACCGCTGGAAGCGGAAGTAGTTGTTATTGAACCGATAGCTGATGTAGAGGAAATACTTGGTGATGAGCCGACTAATGTAGTAAAAGATATTTCTGAACCATAAGTTGTTCCAGCTGGGTTAGTAGCGTAGGAACGAACGTAATATAGCGTGGTGGCAGATAACCCTGTTATATTACTGGTAAATGCACCCGTTCCAGTGCCATCGGAGGTGCTGAAAGCTGAGGGAACCGTTGGGTTCGTTGATGTAGCCCAAACGACTCCACGCACAGTACCTGGGTAACCTCCGTCAGAAGAAATATTTCCCCCACTTGTTGCTGAGGTTGCTGTAATTGAGCCAGTACTTACCGTACTTCCTATGGTTGCAGGAGAGCCAGTACCAGTTATAAAATTAATTTCTGTTCCATAAGTTGAACCCGAACTGTTTGAAACGTAAAATCTAACATAATAAGTTGTTCCTGCGCTTAATCCCGTGATATTGCTCGTAAATGTTCCGACGCCCGGGCCATCATTTGTCTTTGTACTTAGGGCAATCGTTGGATTTGGGCTTGTGCTCCAGATGATTCCTTTTGCAAGAACAGGAGATCCACCATCAGAAAGTATGTTTCCACTAAAGCTTGCAGTAGATGCAGTGATTACTCCCGTAGTTATAATGGAACTTATTGAAGGAGGGGTTGAACAGACGGTAACACAGGTCTCTAAGGCTAGTTTTTTCCAACGGACCTTTAGTTCATCCATTGAAAATCTGTTCCTGTTGCTATTTGAAAGAGCATTAGTTTCTTTGGAAGATTGTACCTGACCATTCAAAAAGGTCAGATGGAAACTAAAAAAAGTAAAAAGTAAAAACAATGTTACCCTTTGGTTTCTTTTGAGATTGAAACAGTACATTCTTAAAATTAATTTGGTTAATTAAAAATAATTAACTCATTAAGCGGTAACTTAATGAGACCAAAAAATTTAAGATGGGTGTAATATTAAAATCCCTGCGAAAATAATAAATAATTATAATTAACAAAAAATTTGGGGCAGATAATGTGATATTTTTAGTTGGATATTTGAGAAATGAGGCTATTTAAAAAGTCTAGGTGCATTAAAATCTTAGTAAAGATGTTGAAACTATGCCCCTGTAAGGTTATACGAAAGAATACATTTACTAATAAACTTTACCTCCAAACCGAAGACGTAAGCTATAGTCCGTGAAATCCTATAATCCCTAAAATCCGTGATTCAGAACCGAGTGTTTAGGGTAAACCCAATCTATAAAACCTATCGTAAAAAATTATCCATTTTGTATCCTTTGCCATCACAAAGACCTAGTAGGCCAACGTATAAAGTAGCATAAAAAAAGAGGCTATCTTTTTAGGCAGCCTCTTTTCCTGTATTATTTTAACTGAAGCATTAAATGTATGGCAATCAATTATCAAATGTTAGATGCAAAATCATTATTTCACCACCTTTAAAATCCCTCTCATCAATGTATGATGACCTGGATAGGTGCATACAAAAGAATATTCGCCTGGTTTAGAGGGTGCCACAAAATAAATAGTCTGTGATGCTTCCGGTTGCAGCAGAGTAGTATGAAAAAGAACTTTATTGCTATTAGGGACATAGCTCATTTGGGAACCTTTCACACCCAGGGAGAAAGCAGACAGGCCAACTTCGTCAGCGGTACCTGGCTCAACGATGACCAGATTATGGGTCATGTCGTCATCTAAGTTATTGAAAGTGAGTTTTATCTTAGTTCCTGCCTTAACCTCTAGTTCTGATACATCATATTTCATACCTGGAACAGTACCTATAACCAGGGTTTTATCGGGGGTTGCCCAATCGGACGGCATGGTTGTCAGGTGTTTACTACTGTTTTTACTGTTTTTCTTTGTTGCTGGTTCCGCTGTTGTCTCCATTGGGACAGCAGCATGTTGGTGACTTTCAGCAGGAGGGGGAGCGACCACTGCCATTTTATTTTTAGACAAATCTGCCGTCATTCCTGCTGGAATATTATTGAGGGTGTAATAGCCCACGTCGTGTAAAAGTAACTCTCCATTTGCGGCTTTTACTCCTTTTGGTTTAATTTCATGAATATAGAACCGCCTGGCTTCATCGAGTACTAAACGAACTTTTGTATGATCATCAGAAATCAGAATGGCTTTGATTGCGTGGGATTTATTTTCAATAACAGGGCTACCATAAAAGTGGTGATATTGGTAATTAAAGCTATTGATATCATAATTCGCTGCTTGAACTGCGGTGGAAACATCAACAGGTTTAGTAAAAGTGATTTCAAAACCATCGGACATGGCGTGTACTTCAGCCATTTCAAAAGGCGTTTCTCCACTCCATAACATCCTTTGAAGGCCAAATAAATCCTTACCGGTAGAACCCCATCCTCTTGAGGTCATTCCACCAAACATGGAGCCGTCATTTCCCCAGGACAAACGAAGTAAACCCGATTGCCACCCTTCCCGGAAAGGGAAACAAATGCCCTGATATTGACCATTTACTTTTTCAAGCATCATGCGCATCACCTTCGAATGTCCCTGGTCAGAGACAAAGTATTGACCTTTGAAAAAGGGGCCCATATTTCCATTAACATCCTCAATCATATCAGCGGTGGAAATGCCCATCAACGTGTGAGGATACCAAACAGCGGGTAGTTTCAGATTTTTCACTTTTTCAGCTGCTTTGTACATAGGTTCACTGTTATCGGGCACATCAGAAATTTGGGTGGTCATAGGTGAACCGGGCTCATTTGACCAAACCAGACTACTTGCGTGACCAGCAAAATCACCTTTTTCCAAATGGGTAATTCTACCTGAACCTACCCAATCCCCTTGATTTTCAGTATAAAAAATATCACCTGCGCTATTCATCATAACACCTGCCGGAGATCTTAAGCCAGAAGCAACAGGAGATAAGGTACCGTCAGGAGAAACTTTTACCATCCAACCTCTCCATTTTGATAATTTGGCTTCACCAAAACCTACCCAGGCTACATTGAAGGTGAGATACATATTGTCCTGAGAATCAAAAACGGGGCCGTAGGAATATTCATGATAATTTCCTTCTAATTCCCAATTAGCTATGTTTTGATAATGGTCTGCGGAACCATCTCCATTTTGGTCGGTTAATTTGGTTAATTCACCCCGCTGAACGGCATACAAGGAACCTTTATGAAAATTCAAGCCGAGCACTTCGTGCATACCACTGGCAAAGAGTCTGTAAAATGGCGTGGCAGAATAGGGATTTTCAACCATCCATATTTCTCCCCGACGGGTACTCACCGCCAGTCTTCCATCAGGAATGGTGGCCATTCCACCTACCTCCAGCTCTATATTATGGGGGATTGGTAAAGTTCTTAGCGGATAATATTCTGCTTCAGCCACCGCTTTCTGAGCTTCAAGGGCTTGAATAGTTAATATGGATAAACAAGCTATAAGAAATATATTTTTCATTGTCATTCGTTTTTTAAAATACAATCTGATAGGTGAAAGTGGTATTTTTAATATCTGAAATCAACCATTGTTTCCCATCCTTTTGAATGATTACGGGAACATTGGGGGAATTAACTTTTATAAAATAAGCGGCATCATCCACAGAAAATAATCCGTCAGCTACTTTTTTTATTCCTTTTTTTGAGGTCGCCAGCAGAAAATGTTTGTCAGTGGGTAGAGCAGAAAATGAAATAAAGCGGGTGAGTCCTTGACCGTTTGCGGAGGGTTGTAACCAATCTTTTAAGGTTATGTCCCCCATTTTCATAACATATTGGGGTGTTTTTTGCCCATCAACTTCAGTAAATTGCATCCCTTCATATCGGAAAGCGGAAGGTGAAACAAGCTGTTGACTGATTTTATCTATATATGGAAAGAGGCCGGTCATTTGTTGTGACATCCCAAGAGGTTCAGCGGTTTGTTCGGTACCACGGTCATGCCACATTTCAGTGGTATTTAAAAAGCGGCCTCGCCAAACATTTAATATCGCACCAGCTTTAGTGTCATAACTGTAGTGAACGGCTTGAGGAAAACCTACGTTGATAGCATGGGTTCTTTTTGAGCCGTCAAAGACGACGAAAGAACGTTGAAAAACAGGTTGGTTAGAAAGGTAAACTTCGTTCATCACTGTTTTAGAAAACTCCATCTCCGATTTTTTATCATGCAGCGTTTGCCAACCTTCACTTTCTCCCTCTGCCTTAACAGATAATCCGAAAGCACGGACACTTCTCTCCCAATCCCTGTGGGTATATCCAATCCGAAAGGTATGTTTTCCAGCGTCTAGTCTTTTTTTTCCGAGAACTTCCTCATTAAAACTCATTCCATACCAGGGAACATCGACATCGGATAGTACTAGCTCATTGTCAATCAATACGTTGGCATATCCGTGATAATTTCCTTTGAATAAATAAACGTTGGCTTTTGATACTTCAAAAGAACCGGTGATAACGTAATACTGGGTTCCTCTTCTTGAAACGGAAACGTCTATTAACTCCGTTTCTCCAACCTTGACAGGCGTTAAGGTACTTAAATCTTTTTCTTTTGGAACCGTTTGAATATCTCCTTTCTTTTCACGCGTAAAAGCATTTTCATAAATTTTGTACTGAACAGGCGGGACAATCTTTACACTGGCATTTCCTATTTTTGTTATTCTGATATTTCTGAAGGCAATGGGACCATGATCACCTTGAAACATGAGGGGCCCCATCGATTTTTCATCTTGAAAAGCCGCTGCTCTGGTTGGACCGAACAGTTCTACATTCTGATGTATAACCATTCCATTCCAGGACACTTTTAACATTTTGGCATTCGATATCTTTTGTCCGTTGACATCAAATTTTGGTGCTTGAAAACTTATGTCAACACGATTCCATAATCCGGGAGCTTTTACGGCATTAAAACGGGGGGCATGACCTTCAAAACCTTCGTTGTTTTTGCCCCTTTTTTCATCCCATCGTTGATAAATCCCTCCTGCATCGTCAAAAGATGGTGTGGCCTTACCCCAACTATCAAATACCTGAACCTCATACCTTCCTTGCAGATATATACCTGAATTAGAACCTTTAGGAATCATAACCTCCAGCGATAAATCAAGATCGCCATGTTCCATGAGGGTAATTAAATTATCACTTGCCTTGAAAGAACCATTCTTTAATTCACAAACCAAGACGCCTTTTCCCTGTTTGGAAATGAGTGATTTTTCATTAGGATTTCCAGTAACCTCACTCGCTTCCTGCCAGTTTGCTGAAGGATTTTTAAATAAGGAAAGGTTGTCCAATGATTCATAGGATTGGGCATGAAGTATCAATGGAAAAAATAAAATGGGACATAGCCGAATAAGTAGCCCGTGGTGCATACCAGTAAAGAACATAGGGATAGGTTTATAAATGTATTTTAATAGGTTCTTATCTCATGTTAAATATAGGGATTAAAATCGGATTATTACTTTAGGTATTTGAATTTAAATGATAAGACCTATTCAAATTTTAACTAATTTTCCGTGATAATATGAATTATGATCTTGAATGCCAGTCAAATTCGCGCCTGGGACGCATTTACTATCGAGCATGAACCCATTAAATCTATTGATTTAATGGAGCGTGCTGCATTAGCTTGCTTTCATTGGTTGGAAATGAGGGATTTAACTTCAAGATCTTTTCAGATTTTTTGTGGGAAAGGTAATAATGGGGGCGATGGACTGGCACTGGGTAGGATTCTTCTTCAGGCTGGAGCCAGGGTTGATATTTATGTTCTGTCCTCTGAGAACACAGGAACGGCTGACTTTCAATGTAATCTCCTGAGATGGAAGGATTATTCAAAAAGGGAAATTCATTGGTTGAATGAATCTAAAGATTTTCCCACATTGGCATCAAATGGCCTGGTTATCGACGCTTTATTTGGTTCTGGATTAAACAGACCTTTGGAGGGCATCAACGCACATTTAATCAGTTATCTGAATGAACAAGCCAATACAATTATCTCTATTGACCTGCCATCGGGCTTAATGTCTGATACATTGGAAATAGGGGTTCCCATAATTCAGGCTAACCATACGTTAAGTTTTCAGATCCCTAAACTTGCTTTTTATTTTCCGGAAAATGAAATATTCATAGGGGAAATTCATCTGTTAGATATTGGTTTATCTGCGGGTTTTTTGCACCATATAGTTCCCGAGATCAGTCTTATTAACAAGGAGGTAGTTGAGAAAATATATAAACCAAGGCAAAGATTTTCACACAAAGGTACCTTCGGGCACGCCCTTTTACTAGCCGGTAGTTATGGTAAAACAGGCGCCGCATTACTTGCTGCAAAGGCCTGTATGCATAGCGGTGTCGGACTACTTACAGTGGGCGTACCTCAATGTGCTTACCTTGTTCTACAAGTGGGTCTACCGGAAGCTATGGTTACTTCCGACGAAAAAAAGAATAAATTAGGCACTATTATGCCTAACTATTCTAATTATCAGGCGGTGGGTATCGGTCCGGGAATAGGCACAGAGAAAAAGACCAGGCAATGGCTTTTACATCAACTTTTAGTTATACAATGTCCGCTGGTTTTAGACGCCGATGCTTTAAATGCTATAGCTTATGAGGAAAAATGGCATTGTATTCCAAAAAATTCAATTTTAACACCTCATCCGAAGGAATTTGACAGGTTATTTGGTTTATGTAAGAATAGTCAGGAAAGAATGCTTAAGGCCATTGAAAAGGCAAAAGAGTTATCTTGTATTGTGGTTTTAAAAGGTCATCACACGCTCATTGCCACGTCAGAAGGGGAGGTTTGGTTTAATACTACAGGTAATGCCGGCATGGCTACAGGGGGTAGTGGTGATGTTTTAACAGGAATCATTACTGGTTTGTTGGCGCAAGGTTATGTCCCAAAAGATGCTGCATTATTGGGGGTTTGGTTGCATGGAAAGTCAGGGGATTTGGCTTCAAAAAGGCATGGACAAGAGGCTTTAGTGGCTAGCCATATTATAGAATTTTTGGGTGATGCCTTTCTATTAATGACCAATCGATGAATCATAAATATGCCAGGTGGATTTTTATCATTCTGAGCCTTTCTTTTATTCTGAAATTTTATGCAGATGAAAATTTTTGGCGATCGATACAAGATTTTCCATCACTAAATACCTGGTCCCTTCCTTTATTTTGTATTATCATAGTACTCATTCCGTTCAATTGGTTTTTAGAAGGTTTAAAGTGGCGTGTATTTCTATCAAAGAATAAAAAACCCAGTTACCCGGTAATGTTGAAGATTATTTTTGCGGGGGTCAGTTGCGCTATTTTAACACCCAATAGGATGGGAGATTTTATAGGAAGAGGCTTGGTTTCTCCTTCAGAAATGCGGGAAGAAACCGTTTTAGCGACCTTTATGGGCAATTTTTGTCAGTTTTTTATCCTTTTGCTTTTAGGTATTCCTGCTTTAGTTTTTTTATTTCCTTTATTAGCAAACCATAGTGCTCAACAGACTCAGTTTCCTATTGCGGTAGTCATATTCTGGTTAATCTTTTGTTTAGTTTTCCTTTTTGTATATCCATATATTTTTCAATTTTTTGCCAGGTTATCTAAGCGTTGGCAATGGACCACTTCATGGGAGGAGAAATTTTTATCCCTCAGTAATATAACTTACGCAACCTTATTTAAAGGATTGTTTTACGCTGGAGTGCGTTATCTGGTATTTAGCTTCCAATACTATTTGGTACTTAACTTATGGGGTGTACACCTTTCTCTTTTTCCAATGTACGTAGGGCTCGCTAGTTTATATCTCTTTCAAACTATTATTCCTCTTCCTCCTATATATAGCTTAATCGTTCGGGGGGAAACTTCTGTATTGGTTTGGGGTATTTGGGGCATTGCTCCCATAACAGCAATGACGGCAAGTTATATGTTATTTATATTTAATTTGTTTATACCAGCTGTCATCGGTTTTTTTATCTTGTTACCCATCAGGTCATCAAAAAAATAAGATTACATTCTTTTATTTGGATTTTATTTACTAATTTCAAGTTTGCCTAAAACCGACTTGACAATGAATAAATTAAAATGGTGCTTGCCACTTTGCCTATTCCTTTTGATGGGAACCTTTCTTTCCGCACAAAACAAGGCGAATTCTCTTTCTTTATCATCCAGTTCTTTTATCTATGAGGAAGCTCCATTTAAGGAATGTCATGCTTCAAGTTTGGTAGAGGTAAATTACGGTAAAATATTAGCTACCTGGTTTGGAGGGACCAGGGAAAAAAATCCGGATGTCACTATATGGCTTGCGGAATTTTCTAAAGGAAAATGGGGAGAAATCAGGGAAGTTGCTACGGGTATTCAAAATGATAAATTGAGATATGCGTGCTGGAATCCCGTATTATTTAATCATTCGTCTGGCATCTTATATCTTTTTTACAAGGTAGGACCCTCTCCAACTACCTGGTGGGGAGAAAGTATCCAGTCTAAAGATAATGGATTGACCTGGTCGAAACCGATCAGAATACCCGACGGATTTTTTGGACCAATACGGGCAAAACCCATTGAATTACCTAATGGGAATATTCTTTGCCCTTCCAGTCTGGAAATCCCCGACGGAAAATGGTCAGTTCATTTTGAGCTTTTTAATCCAAAGGCAAATACATGGAATAGAATAGCCGTCGATGATAATTCAGCGTATGATATTATTCAACCTACTTTGTTAGTTCATAATGATCCAAATACGCTTCAAATTTTATGTCGGAGCAGGCAAAATAAAATTATTGAATCATGGTCTGTCGATGGAGGTAAAACCTGGTCTAAAACGGCAGAAACATCATTGCCCAACCCAAGTGCGGGTATAGATGCCGTTTCCATGCCTAATGTTGGACATTATTTGATTTATAATCCTACGGAAAAAGGGCCGAATGATAGGGCTAAACTAGCCGTTGCCTTCTCTAAAGATGGGAAAAATTGGGATTCAATGCTCCATTTAGAGGATGAAAAATCTGGAGAGTTTAGTTACCCTGCCATGATTTTAGGAAAAGATGGTCAATTAAAAGTGACCTATACCTGGAAAAGAAGAAAGATTCGATTTGCGGAATTAAAAATTAATTAGTTTACCGTTTTATGTTGCCAACAAAACTTTTTGGAATTATTCCACCAGTAGTGTCACCATTAATTGACACAAATACTTTAGATATTGATGGGCTGGAACTTGTTTTAAACAGGCTTATTGAACATCAGGTTCACGGAATTTTTATATTAGGAACCACAGGGGAAGGTCCTAATTTAAGCCATAGAATCAGGAAGGAAATAATTAAGCATACCGCGGCTTTTGTCCAGGAAAGGAAGCCCGTTTTTGTATGTGTTACCGATACAAGTCCAGAGGAATTATTGGAAATAGCTGGATATGCTGCAGATAATGGTGCCGATGCGCTCGTTTTTGCGCCACCTTATTATTCACCCATAAACCAACAAGAGTTATTAGCCTACTCCGAGTGGTTAATTCCTCAATTGCCTCTGCCTACCTTACTTTATAACATGCCGTCTCATTGTAAGGTATCTTTTTCATTGGAGGCAGTGAAAAAACTATCTTTATCAGAAAGAATAATAGGCATCAAGGATAGTTCGGGAGACATGAGTTATCTGAATAACCTGATGGGCAGTGTTGAAAATCCGGAGTTTTGTTTTTTTACCGGTCCTGAAATATTGTTGGCGGAAACTTTATTTATTGGTGGAAATGGGGGTGTCAGCGGTGGGGCCAATCTTTATCCACAGCTTTTTGTTGGGCTATTCGAAGCCTTTCAACAAGGAGATTTGATTAAAGTATTGGAGTTTCAGCAAATTGTGAAAGAGCTGGACAGAGCGGTATATTTTGACGGATTCATGAAAGGGATAAAGGCAGCGCTCGCTTTGAAAGGCATTTGCCAGAATAAGGCTATGCCGCCTCTTTTTCCAATGGCAAATGAGGGATTAAAAAAGCTGGAATCTTCCATGAAGTATTTAGAGGATAAATATCCATTCTTAAAAAAATAGTTTTATTAAAATATTGATAATGGGCAATTTAGCTTTTTTTGACTATCTTATTCTTGCTTTATACGGCATTATTTTATTGGGTATGGGTTTTTATTTTGCCAGGAAAATGAAAACGGCAGGTCAGTTTATGACGGCAAATGGGAAAATACCCGGTTGGGCAGCAGGTCTGGCGGTGATGAGTGCCTATACCAGCAGTATTTCTTACATCGCCACACCAGGAAAAGCATTTGACTCTGACTGGCATCCCATCATTTTTGCCCTCTGTATGATACCGGTAAGCTGGTTAGCCGTGGTTAAAATTATTCCGCTTTATAGAAAATTAAATCTTATCTCTGTTTATTCTTTTTTAGAGGAACGTCTTGGTTCATGGGCCAGGTTATATGCTGCATTTTCCTTTTTATTGTTTATGGTGGGTCGCATGGCCGTTATTCTATATTTGGTGGCTTTACTCATTCAACCATTCGTTGGGGGAAATCTAATATGGATTATTATAGCCATTGGTTTTATAACTATTCTATATACACTCATGGGTGGGGTAGAGGCAGTTATCTGGACAGATGTTATGCAATCTATTGTAATGATTGCCGGGATTGTTTATACCGTAGTATTTTTAGGAAACATGGTGTTTTTGTCTTCTCCGGAACTTTTTTCTCAAGCCTACGATGCGGGTAAATTTTCCTGGGGATTGTCTGATTTTTCTTTTGATAAAAGAACTATCTGGGTGATGATTATCTATGGTTTAACCGAAAATCTTAGGAATCTTTTGGCAGACCAGAATTATGTTCAAAAATATGCCACTGTTCAGAATAATGAGGAGGCGGCAAAATCCATGAAACTGGCAACCATTATTTATTTGTTTCTTACCGTTTGCTTTCTCTTTATTGGTACAGCCTTATTTTATTTTTATCAGATACAGGATTCCCTGCCTTCCAATATTAACAAAGGTGATCAGGTTTTCCCTTATTTTATTGCTACACAAATGCCTGTGGGACTCAAGGGACTCATTCTTGCAGCCATTATTGCTGCAGCAATGAGCACCATTGATTCTGCTTTAAATTGTTCAGCCACCGTTATTTGGATTGATTTTTTAAAAGGAAGATTTGATGAAAATATAAGTGAAAAGAAACAAATGTTCATCCTTCAAACAGCTACCTGGGTTTGGGGTATTCTGGGAACTTTATTTGCCATTTGGATGATTCAAGCGAAGAGTGCACTTGATGTTTGGTGGCAATTATCCGGTATTTTTGGAGGAGGCATACTTGGACTATTTTTACTCGCTTTACTCAAAATAAAATTATCCTATTTTCATGGCTTGGTGGCTATTTCTTTAAGTATTATAGTCATTTCATGGAGTACTTTTTCCCGAAATTTACCTGAGTCGATCAGTTGGTTAAATAGTTCAATTGATCCCATTTTGTCAGGTGTATTAGGTACCATAATCTTATTATTTTACGGAATAATAATACATGTAGTAAACAGAAAAACATCAGTATAGCATAGCAACCTATTTTTGATCCTTACCGTTATTAGGAAATAGATTGAATAGGTTTCAATGATTGATGAAAAATTAGAGAAAGTACTTAATAGTTGCAGGGTTGATAATAGAGCCGCTCAAAAAGAAATTTATGAGTTCTATTACAGTTTTGTTTTTTCTATTGTCAGGCGTTATGTTGGATCTTTTGAGGAATCAAAGGAGGTTACAAATGATGTATTTTTCAAAATTTTCACTAAATTAAATCTTTATCAACAGGGTACTAATTTTAAGGGTTGGATAACTCAACTGGCTAAAAGAGTGGCGATTGATAAGTATAGGGCCGATTTGAATAAAATCAAAACCAGTGAAAAGGATGAAATTCCTGATACGTCAGAACGATTTGATATACAATGGCTTAATAAAATGGATATCGAGGAGAAGATACTGCTTATTCAAAAACTTTCTCCAGCATATCGCCTCGTTTTCAATCTTTATGTGATTGAGCAATTATCTCATGAGGAAATTGCTCAACTTCTAAATATCTCAACGGGAACCTCTAAATCTAATCTTGCGAAAGCAAGAATTCAACTGAAAACATTAATGATTAAATACCAATATGTATAGAAAAACTGACAATCCTGATATGCCATGAGCGATAACGAATTCGACCAGATATTTTCCGAAAATTTGAAAAATACTCGTTCAATTATTGATCCTGAGGAGGAGGACTGGTATGATTTGACTTCTAAATTAGATTATTTTCAATCAAAGAGACGGAATTGGCTGAAAGTTTTACCATGGATTTTATTACCTTTTATATCGGGTTATGCTGTTTGGAGTGGCATTGCCTTACATCATTTGAAACTGGAAAAATCTTTTGCCAGGAATACTCAATATAATCAATCGATAGTAATGGATACCATTATCGTTGAGAAAGAAAAATACATCTATGATACGCTTTATAAAGTAGCTTATGTCCATCGGGTATCTAAGGAAAAGGCAGTTTCGCCTGTCGTGAATCAACCCATTTTAGGTATTCCATCGGAAGTTTTCACCCATCAAGAGGAATTAATATCGGAGGTTAAAAAGATAGATGAAAAGCAAGAATCTGTTTTACAGACAAAGGATACATTGAGTGCCAACCTGGTTGAAAAAAAAGAAGAAATAAAAATACCAGATGAAAATATAAAGGGATCAAAATCCAGCGTAAAAGTTGGCCTGTCAGCGGGGGCTTTTATACCACTGAGTCTAAATGAGATAAAAAATCCGGTGGCATTGCAATGGTTCACAGAATGGGTAATCTCACCGAGATTTAACTTAGTACCTTCTCTTATTTTTACGCAACATTTTTTTGAAACTGAAGACTTGAGCAGCAGCAAAGTCATGCTTTCTTCCAGTATTAATCCGCCGGGGACATTTACTATACATGAAATAAAAGGAATTGAGAGAAATATTATACCATCCTTTTCAACGAATTATTATTTTCTGAATAAGAATAAAATCAGGGTATATTCAGGTATTGGAATAGGTGCTAAAATAATTATGCCTGCCCAAATCACCTACGAATTTATTGAACTTTCCAATAATAGTAGCTATAAATATAATCAGGTAAGTAACAAGATTTCCACTGAAATTTTGATGATGGGAAGTATAGGTGGATCTCTTCAGGTTACTTCAAGATTATCTTTTTTTGCCGAAGCTAAAATGGGCATATCAAAAGGGAATACAGCAAAAACAAACTCGTTTTTGGCTACTTTTTTAGGTGTCGGATTTCAATTTTGAGGATGTATAAAAAATGAAAATTTAGTTTTTGTTTATTTAAAACGCTTTTTGGGGTAATAAATTTAAATTAACATATTAGGTTTATAATTATTGTGATATTTAATTAATTTGTTTATATTTGTATCTACTTCCCTAAATTTCAGTTTGATACAGTTTAATAGTTTTAAATACAACTACAAAAGTGATGTATAAACACCTTCCATTTTTTTTATTAGTCGCCCTGTTTGTTGGTATTAGTTTAAACAATGTGGCGAACGGACAGGATAGTATTCCTTTTATACCAGCCTCAGGGGGAAGTGGTGTTGTTAATGAGGTTAATGGCTCATCACAGGTAACTGTCGGGCAGGTCTTTTTTTCAAATGAAATAAGTCCTGATTTTAATATTAACCAGGGAATACAGCAACCCTCTGTATATGAACTTGTATCTAAAGTAGATGAATTATCTTGTAGTGGGATCGTTTTAGATAATAAAGAGATATATAAAGGGGAAGTTTATAATGGGGTTATGATATTACCTTATTTAAAGGGTAATGGGGCTTATTTTTTAGGTCTGAATTTACCATCATCCGGTGTTTCAGGGTTGATTCTTAGTTTACAGCCGGGAAAACTAGCTAATGGGAATGGATCTGTTGAATTGGTAATTAAGGGTACCCCTGCTGACACAGGTCTTGCTTTTTTTAATCTAACATTTGGTGCAAAAACATGCACATTTAATCTGCCAGTGACCATATTGGAACCTAAAATTTCCACTTTGAATTGTAGTAGCATTGTGGTTAATCCAAAGGATGTAGGTTCAAAATTAGATTATTCCGGCGTAGTAACCATAAGTTATCAGGGAGGGAATAATAAGAAATCATATCCTGTTAATATAGCTTCATCCGTTGTGAAAGGTCTAACTTTAAAAGCGGATTCCATTTTACTCAATAAAAGTGGCGGAACATTGACTTTGAATTTGATGGGAACTCCTGATACAGCAGGAATAGCCTTTTTTCCACTTACCATTGGGGAAAAAACCTGTAATGTTATGGTAAAGGTGATTGAGAGCGATATTAAGGTGCCAAATGTATTTACACCAAACGAGGATGGCAAAAATGATTTATGGTCCATTCCTGCCTTGGCTTTCAAACCAGAATCAAAGGTATTTATTTTTGACAGATTAGGACGATTATTAATTGAATACCCCGGATCATCGCCTGGCTGGAATGGAATGATTAATAATTATCCTGCTACTGCGGGTGATTATTGGTATGTCATCCAGATATCAAAAGACGCAGTTCCGTTAAAAGGGAATTTCACATTACTAAGATAAAAAGCGTATGAAAAATTTGTTGGCTGTCCTCTTAGTTATCAGTAGCATTAATGCAAATGGACAAAATTATATATTTCAGAATCAGCATTTCTTTAAGCCATATCTGACTAATCCAGCGATGGCTGGTGCTCAAAATAATGGCAATATTGCCTTAATTTATAAAAAGCAATTGTTAGGATTTGATAATTCACCAAATTCTCAAGTGATTTCTATGGATTATCCATTTTCTAAGAGTAAAATAGGCGTAGGAATTAACGGCTTTAAAGATCAGAATGGTGCTACTGGATTTTCTGGATTAGAATCAACTTTTGCCTATCATATTAGTACTGGGAAAAAAGGAAAAGTTCCATTGACAGGATTTTCTTTTGGTTTATCAGCAAACTATAACCAATATAGTGTTGATAATTCAAATTTCAAACCAGAAGATTCAGATGATTTAACTATAAATAACCCAGATAAATGGTCTGATTCATACCCTAACGCTAATTTCGGGTTCAATTTCTATTCGAATGGTTTTAATTTGGGTGTTTCTGCCTATAATATCATACCAAGAGTAAGTACTATTTTCACGAATGAAGATGATATTCAAAATGCCTTTACTGTTTTTATTAATTCAGGTATTGATTTAAAAGCGAAAGAAAATATTGTTGTAAGACCTAATGTGTTAATTCGAACACAAAGAAGCTCAGATTATCAATTTGATATGATGCTAGATTTCAAATTCATATCGTCACCAAGTTCATTTTTTACCATTTCCCCTGTCTTTAGAAATTATGGCTATGCAGCCATAACGGGAAGACAATCCATGGGTGTAAACGCTCTGGTATCCTGGCATCCATTTGTGATTGGCTATCAGTTTGAAATGCCACTTTCTGCAGTGAATGACTTTTCAAGGGGTGGGAATCATGTTATTTTTTTAGCCTTTAAATTAACTTCTAAACCAGAGGCCCTAAAGCAGTTTAATGCCGATGAAAAAAAGGAATAGGGCACACCAGCATAAGTACAAAAAATTAAAACTATGAAAGGAGTAATGAAAGGAAGTATTCTCTTCTTATTTTTTAGTATGATACATGCCATTGGCTTTGGTCAAGCCCCTGATTTAATAAGTTATCAGGCTATTATTAGAAATAATAATAATGAATTGGCTGCCAATGTATCGGTGGGAATGCGTATAAGTATTATAAGGGGTTCTGCAGCAGATGTATTATTATATCAGGAGGAACATAGTGAAAAAACAAATTTGAATGGATTAATTTATTTAAATATAGGTTCAGGCGCGCCTTTGTTTGGAACTATGTCAGGAATAGACTGGTCCAATGGTCCATTTTACGTAAAATCTGAGACAGATCCAACAGGAGGTAAGAATTATACTTTGGTGGTTGTTTCTCGACTACTTAGTGTGCCTTTTTCTATATATGCTAAATCTGCAGAAAAGGTAACTGGCCCATTAACAGAATTGGATCCCTTGTTTAATGCCAGCATTTCGAAAGGTATTACGGCGGTGGATACAGCTTATTGGAATAAGAAATTAAGTAGTTTCACTGAAAAAGATCCACTTTTTAATGCTAGTATTTCGAAGGGTATTACGGCTGTAGACACAGCTTATTGGAATAAGAAATTAAGTAGTTTCACAGAATCAGATCCTTTGTTTAATGCCAGTATTGCAAAGGGAATTACTGCAGCGGACACCGCATTGTGGAATTCAGAATCTGATCCTTTATTTATTGCTAGTATTTCAAAGGGTATTACCGCTGTTGATACGGCTTATTGGAATAAAAAATTGAGTAGCTTCACAGAATCTGATCCTTTGTTTAATGTAAGTGTAGCAAAGGGCATTACCGCTGTTGATACGGCTTATTGGAATGATAAATTGGATAGTTTTACAGAGTCGGATCCACTTTATAATTCTAGTGTAGCAAAGGGCATTACGGCGGTGGATACTGCCAGTTGGAATCAAAAAGTTGGACTTCCACAAACTGGGAATACCGCAGGTGATATTTTGTTTTGGAATGGAACGGCCTGGGTGAAAATTCAACAAGGTCTTCCTGGTCAGGGATTATTTCTATCGCAAACAGGTGTTCCAATGTGGTCCGGACCTGCCTTTGCTACCTTAACAACAAATGTAGCTACCTCGGTGACTAATATTACGGCTATAAGTGGTGGCAATATATCTTCTGACGGAGGAACGCCGGTAACAGCCAGAGGAATCTGCTGGAGTACCTCACCAAATCCAACGGTAGCAAATGACACTACTAGAAATGGTGTTGGAACGGGTTCTTTTATAAGTAATATGAATGGTTTATTGGGGAGTACTACTTACTATGTAAGAGCTTATGCTGTAAATACAACGGGAGTAGCTTATGGCAATCAGATAACTTTTACTACACCTGTGCCGACACCACCTTCCCTTACAACTACAGCACTTTCATCTATTACCAGTGTAAGTGTTGCAACGGGTGGTTCTGTAGTGAATAATGGGGGTGCGCCAATTACGGCAAGAGGTGTGGTATGGGATACGTTACAAAATCCTGTTGTAAATAAAAATAGGTCAATCAATGGATCAATAAATAATATTTTTCTTGATACGATTAGAGGTTTAGCTGGATCAAGAGTTTATTACGTTCGTTCTTATGCTACCAATAGTGCAGGAACAGCTTATGGAAATGAGGTAAGTTTTACCACTTTAACACCTGTAGTGCCTACGGTTACTATTAATCCAATAGATTCCATTAAAAATATTTCAGCAAGAAGCGGCGGGGCAATCACTTCTGATGGAGGCGCTGCTATTTTAAGTAAAGGGGTTGTTTGGAGTACCTCCCCTAATCCTACGATTTCGAATTCGAGAACAAATGATGGCTCAGGAGTTGCATCATTTACAAGTCAATTGACAGGTTTGTTAGGTGATTCTGTATATTATGTCCGTGCCTACGCAACCAATGCTACGGGTACTGGTTACAGTTCTCAACTTAATTTTACAACATCTACATCTGTTCTGGCGACAGTAACAACAACGTCTGTTACTTCCATAACATCAAATTCAGCTATTTCAGGAGGTAATGTAACGGCCAGTGGTGGTGGCATTATTTCAGCAAGAGGGGTCGTTTGGAATACCTCTCCAACGCCAACCCTAAGTCATTTCAAAACCACAGATGGGTCTGGCACAGGTTTATTTACCAGTAACTTAACTAGTTTGACGCCTCCCGGAACTACCTACTATGTCCGTGCTTATGTGACCAATAATAAAGGAACTAATTATGGTAATGAGGTAACTTTTACAACGTTAGCAGTACCCCCAACGGTAGTTACTAAGCCCGTCTCGTCGATAACCTCTACATCTGCCACTTCCGGAGGTACAATTTCTTTAACCGGAGGTGCGGCACATTCAGAAAAGGGTTTAGTTTATGGTACAACAACTAATCCAACAATCTCAAACTCCAAAATATCAGATAATACAGCAGGTTTGGATTGGACAACTAATATCACAGGATTAACTGGAAATACAAAATATTATGTCCGTGCTTATGCCATAAATAGTGCAGGAACTGCTTATGGAGGGCTGGATAGTTTCAATACTAGTCCTTTAGTTCCAATTATTGCAACTGATCCAGTTGCTTCGATAACCAAGACTACTGCTGTAAGTGGTGGAAATATTTCTTCCGATGGGGGTTCAGCCATTACGGCTAGAGGTATCGTTTGGAATAAAACAGGTAGCCCTAGCCCTTTAGTCGGTACTGATAGTATTCGAACTGATGCTTCTATGGCGATTGGATTATATACGCTCAATTTAGGTAATCTTAATTCTGGGATAACCTATTATGTTCGTGCTTATGCCACTAATGCAGTAGGTACCGCTTATGGTAATACATTAACTTTCACCACTCAGCCTGTATTAGATACTATTGGAAATCAATACACTACGATTACTATTAACGGTAAGGAATGGTTTAAAGAAAATCTGAAAACAACGAAATATGCTACTGGTACAGATATTTTAAATGTAACAGAAAATGCATCTTGGTTCAATTTGGTTAGTGGACAAGGTGCCTGGGCTAATTATGCTAATGATGGTTCAAATGATGCTATTTACGGAAAATTATACAACTGGTATGCTGTTACAGATGTTAAGGGACTTTGTCCAACAGGGTGGCATGTTGCCACTGACTCAGATTGGACCTCTTTAACAGTTAATTATGGACTTGATGCTGCAGCAGGGAATGAGTTGAAATCAACAACTCTTTGGACCATAGGAAATGCAAATACTAATATATCTGGCTTTGGTGCGCTACCCGGTGGAGGAAGAAGTCCTGGAGGTTTTGGAGATATTAATAATAAGGGTTTTTGGTGGACTTCAACTCCTGACCCATCTGATACTGATAAAGCTTATGTAAGAAGTATGCAATACAATTTTGATACCGTTTTAAGAAATACAGAAAGTAACAAATACGGTTTCTCCGTACGATGTGTAAAAAATTAATATTCATTTGATTTTTGAAAAAACCCCTTGGTGAAAACCAGAGGGTTTTTTCTTTTTACGAAGGTGATTACCTACTTTTGTACGCATTTAATCCTTACTTATGACTTTTTTCACTCGCATATTATACCTGGGTACTTATTTTTTACTTTTTTTTGTTGTGCCACTATTGTGTCAGGATGCTGAAATTTTTCCACCCAGCAAGGTTAAAAAAGCTATTGAATCAAAAAAAATTGAAAAATCTATTCGCATTGATGGCATGCTGAATGAGGAGGAATGGAAAAATACACCGGTAAATTCCTCCTTTCTTCAAATTGAACCTAATCAGGGCGAACTTGCTAATCAACAAACTTTTTTACGCGTCCTTTACAATAAGCAATATTTATATTTTGGCATTTTTGCCTCAGATTCTTTAGGAAAAAAGGCCATTCGTGCTACAGATTTTAAAAGGGACTTCAATTTCAATTCGCATGACCTGGTTGCCTTAGCTTTTGACGGCTTTAATGACAATAGAAACGCTATGGCACTTACCATGAATGCTTATGGTGTGCAACGTGATTTGTTGTCTTTCGATGACCTTTATTATGATTCAGACTGGGATGGTTTGTGGCGTGTTCGCACCAATAGGACCGATTCAGGCTGGTATGCAGAAGTAGCTGTTCCCTGGCAAACCTTACGATATCCAAAATTAACTGATTCCATTCAACAATGGGGGTTCAATATGATTAGAGTCAGACGTGCAACGAACGAAACTTCTGCATTTTCACCTTTCCCCCGCTCTTTTAGTGCTTTAAGAATGGCTTATGCTGGAATATTGACTGATCTGAAACCGCCCCCACCAAAATCAAATATTCGTATTCAACCTTATGTTTTGGGTGCTTTGGACAGATATTCACCGGAAATAAAAGATAAAAAACAACAATCACTTAAATTAGGCGGCGAATTGAAATGGGCCATTAATCCCAATTCTGTTCTCGATGTTACCCTTAACACGGACTTTGCACAAGCGGATGTAGATAGGCAGATAAATAATATTACCCGATTTTCTATTCTTTTTCCTGAAAGACGTCAGTTCTTCCTTGAAAATGCTTCCCTTTTTGGTGTTGGTGGTGGTCCATCTCCTGATTTCTCTGGCGGATTTATGCGCATTCAACCTTTCTTCAGTAGAAGAATTGGTCTTGATGACAATGGTAATCCAATTCCCATTGATATGGGTAGCAGATACGTTTACCGTTCCTTAAAGAGAAATGCAGGCGTAATGGCCATTCAGCAACGGGGTTTCAACGGAGAGGATCCAACAAGGTTTTTTATAGGAAGATTTTCAGAAAACCTGGGCGAGCAGCATAGGATTGGTGGCTTGGTTGCCTTAAAAGAAGGACAAAATGGCATTCACGCTACCAGTATGTTAGATGGCTTTTTTCGAATGGGACAATCACACTCCTTAAATACGATGTTGGTGAATACCACCAATTCAAATGGTGAAAAGTCAGGATTTGCTGGATATGCCCAGTATTTTTATGCCACCAATCAATTGAAATTTTGGTGGACTCAATCTATCGTTAATAAAAGTTTTAATCCTGAACTTGGATTTGTCTCCAGGACGGATGTAATTGGATCGACGCCTGGCGTAAATATTTATTATCGCGGAAAACATTTACCATTTAAAAAAGTCATTCGAGCCTTTGAACCGGGGCTGAATATCGAGATATATCACCAGGCTTCTACAGGGAAACTTATCGAAAGGCAGGTGAACCTTTGGCCGCTATTCTTTAATTTACAAAATGGGGGTTTTATTGGGTATGGTACTTATTTTGCTTATCAAAACTTAACGGAACCTTTTGAACCTCTCGGCGTTCGCATTCAAACAGGAACGTATAGGTATCAAAGGAATCAGATTTTCCTAAGTTCGGATCCCTCAAAAATGTTAAATATTTTTTCTGATTTTAGCTGGGGAAATTATTTTGACGGAAAATTGAGTTCTTTGGATCTTACCATGCAATTTGCTCCCATTCCTCATTTTTCCTTACTGGGACGGGTAAATCGGAATGTTGTTAAAAAATTAGGTGAAAATGGTACCTCCGAAACTATTGATTTATTTAGTATTGAGGGAAGGTTTGCCATAAATCCAAGACTTCAGCTGGTGGGGTTTTATCAACAAAATGCAGAGAACAAGTTGAAAAATTATAACATTCGTATTTCATGGGAATACAGACCTCTTTCGTTCATTTATCTGGTGTTAAACAAACGAGGATTTGAAAGATTAGATGGCATAAATCAAAATGAGCAGCATGCCATTTTAAAATTAAGTTACCTACGGCAATTATAAAAGCTGGACGATAACTAATCTTGTCGTGTTACTTTTTCAGTGATTACCCCTGTTTCCTTATTTTTCAATATCACTTTTTTATCACCATTAGGTAGAATTTCTTCCTTAATGAACCAGTGTTGTGCATCAAAATCAACATAAACTGAAGGTTTTGAAAGACCTGTCTGGCCTCTCCAAATTGGAAGCACCACAGGTTCCCACAATTTGGTTTTAGCAGATTTATAAGCTGCATCAATAATGGCATTCACCACATACCCGTCGTAAAAGGATTCACGGGGTGATATACCTTTTTCAAAGGAATCAAACATATCATTAAACATGTTAGGATAACCTAATTCGTGTGCTTCATCCCCAACAGGAAATTGCCATCCCGATGTGCTTTCAGCCTTTTCGGCAACGTAGGCATTTCCCGCTCCACTGGTGTACATTTCAAATCCAGTCCTGAGAAAGGAATTTAACCAGATAGTACCCTCAGTACCCATTACTTCATCTCTCAAATCCATACCTCCCCGAAATGTCCAGGAAACTTCAAATTGACCAATCGCACCATTTTCATATTTAACCAGACCGATAGCATGGTCTTCTGCATCTATGGGTTTAACCTGTGTGTCGGCCCAGCACATTACTTCTACGGGTAACACATCTTTACCAATAAAACTTCTGGAGATTTCTATACAATGGCATCCTAAATCCAGTACGGCACCACCGCCAGCCTTTTCAATATCCCAAAACCAATCGGAATGTGGACCAGGATGAGTTTCCCTTGATTTTGCCCACAATATTCTACCGATGGCACCTGCCTGTACACTTTTAAGTGATTTCAGAAATTTGGGGGTATAGCAAAGGTCTTCTAAATAGCCTGCAAAAATACCCGCTTCCTCGCAGGCCAAAGTCATTCGGAGTGCTTCAGCCGCATTTCTGCCTAAAGGTTTGGTACATAAAACCGCTTTTTTATGTTTGACACATAGCATAACAGCTTCCTCATGCAAATTATTAGGTAGTCCAATAACTATAAACTCTGCATCGGGATGAACGATGGCTTCTTCCATATCGGTAGTAAAAAAAGGAACTTCATAGTCCTTTGCAAATCTTTCAGCCGTCTCTTTCCTTCTGGCGTAAATAACTTTAACCTCATCTTTCCCTCTTCTTCCACAAAGTGATTCGGCATAAAAGCGACCGATAAAGCCACCACCAAGAATGCATACTTTAGCCATTACTTTTCAATTTTTAGGGTTATTTCTTGTTCTTTTCGTAAAAAATCAGCGTTTTCTACCTTGCTATTTTTTTCATTTAATAAGGACTCATCAGGAACGACGGAGACAGGAGTTATGCAGGAAGTATGTTTTTCCCTGAAAGGTTTATTGTAAGATAAATTATAAGCGGAAATAACAGACCACCGGGCATACTCTGATAAGTTAGCTTCAGATCTGTGCAATACATTGGGATGGAAAAAGAGTACGTCTCCAGCTTTTAATTCACAATAAATAAGTTCAGAAATTTTAGCTGCTTCGGAAACAAAGGTCTCGTCAGCGCCTTGTTGTTCTCCGGCAAAATGATGTTCGAACCTTTGCATTTTATGTGTTCCACCCAATACCTGTAAACAACCATTTGCTTTATTTGCGTCAGTTAAAGCCACCATGACAGAAATCATAGCTTCGGGAAATAAAAAGCCATTTTTGTACCAATAGCCATAATCCTGGTGCCACTCCCAAGCGCCACCCACTCTGGGTTCTTTTTGCATAACCTTGGAGTGGAAATGACAAACTTCCCCCTGGCCAAGTAATGATTGAACACTGTCTATCATTCGTTTACAACGAGACATTAATCCAAATGGGTCGTCACCTGCCGTAAACCAAAGCGTTAGTTTTGTTTTTTTGCCATCCTGGTCATTCAGATCGAAGGCATGATCTACTACCGATTCGTCGGTAGCCGTCTGATATAGCAAATCAATTTCAGCGGATGAAAAGAAATCTTTAATCACCAGAAAACCATCCCGATGATAATCTATAACTTGTTTATTAGTTAACATTTAGCCTATTTATTTCTCTAAGTTAAGAAATAGAAAGTTACGGAACAATAGGAAATTAGTGTTCAATAGACTAAAAATATATTTTTAGTTTATTATTGCTGGTTTGCCAAATATTCAATGGCTATTTGATATCCTCGTAGGTTAAACCGTCTTCTCAATTTATATAGTGGAATAAATTGTGGATACTAATAAAACTTGCTTAATATTTGGTGGAACGTTGGAAAGGTAATAAAATATTTAGCTTTTTTCGTATATTTTCGAAAAAAACAATGACGAAGGGTATCAAACTTTTTATGGGTATTATTTTTGTCCTGGCTTTATTTGGTGCGGGATATCTTTTTGCACTATATCTGAGTGAAAAGGAAAATAATGAAAACAGAATAGAGGAATCAACCATTCTGTTGGAGAAAATTCAATCTGTAGCTAAAATGGTTACCATAGAGGGTTACTATTCAGAGCTTTACCGATATGAAGATTTTTGGGGCTACGATTGGTGGATCTTTCGGAAAAAGGCCATTATGCGGGTGAAAGCCAAGGTGTCGGTCGGGTTCGATTTAAATAATCTGAAATTTGACCTGGATAAAGAAACCTGGACATTATACATACGAAACGTCCCCACTGAACCCGAAATTATTTCCATCGACCATCAGATTGATTATTATGACATAAGTCAGGGTTCTTTTAATTCGTTTTCCGAAAAAGATTACAATAAGATTCAGAAAAATGCGAAGGAAATGATTGCTAAAAAGGCTGCTACAGGAGAATTAATGATTAGAGCTAAAAAGCAAGGTTTAGAACTATTAGATCTTATAAAGTTTATGGCAGAAGGAGCTGGTTGGAAAGTGGAAGTGGAATCATTAACCCCAAAACAGGATAAAAACGAGAATCAATAGTGGCTTTATTTAATGAAGCTATCTATTTATTCAACTATTTTGTTAACTTTATTTTTCTCAACATTTAATTTCATCAACCTTTAATATCAATATATAAAATGAATGCAGGTTTAGCTTTATTAATTGCAGGATGGGTATTCGTACTCATTTGGGTACCGATAGTGGTACTATCGCAAAGAAAAATGCACCCAAAAGCGTTATTTACTTTGTTTTTTGCAGAATTATGGGAAAGATTTTCCTTTTATGGAATGCGTGCATTCCTCATTTTATATATGACCTCAAGGTTGTTTGATAAATTAAGCCAGGCCGATTCTGACGGAGCCTCCTACGGTATTTATGGTGCTTTTAATGCCTTATTATATGCATCGCCATTATTAGGAGGTATGTTGGCTGATAAGCTCATTGGATTTAGGAAGGCTATTATTACAGGCGGTTTATTTATGTCGTTTGGCCAAATTGTCCTTGCTTATAATGCTTTCAATGGCGATACAGAATTATTATTCTTTGTTGGATTAAGCTTTTTAGCCATTGGAAATGGATTTTTCAAGCCAAATATTTCAAGTTTCCTTGGTACTTTTTACGACCGTAACGACAATAGAAAGGATAGTGCATTTACTATTTTTTATATGGGTATAAATATTGGTGCTTTTCTTGCGCCGTTAACCTGCGGTTATCTTGCCAGAGAGGTTCATTATTCTCTTGGATTCTTGCTCGCTGGCTTAGGAATGCTTACAGGAGTCATTGTTTTCTATAAAAACAGAGCCGTTTTTGAAGGAAAGGGACTACCGCCTGATATTCCTTTTTTGAAATCATCTTTTATTGCAGGCATAAACAGGGAATGGGCCGTTCTTATTGGCGCCTTTTTATTGGTACCTGTTTTTTCATTCCTTATTCAGGCAGAAGAAATAACTGACTATATTTTACTCCTTGTTGGTTTTGGTATATTGGGATATATTCTATTTAATGCATTTAAATCAGATGAAAAGGAAGAAGGTCAACGATTACTCGTTTTTATGGCCTTATTTTTTGTCCACATGATTTTCTGGGCTCTATTTGAGCAAGCTGGAGGTTCTATAAATATTCTAACAGATAGATACGTTAACAAACATGGCATTGAAACCTCGCAGTTCCAGTCGGTCAATGCTTTATTTATCATTTTACTTGCTCCTGTATTTACTTGGATTTGGACAGTACTTGGTAGAAAAAAATTAGAACCCAGGACACCTATGAAATTCTTTTATGCCATGCTTCAGATAGCATTAGGATATTTTATCATTGTGATAGGGGCTAAATCTATTCTTCCTGAGGTAAATGAGGGAGGCTTGATCCCCATTGTCTTCGTTTTAGGCATGTATTTATTCCACACTACGGGTGAATTAAGCCTTTCGCCGGTGGGGCTTTCTGTCGTTACCAAGCTTTCACCAGTTAAAACCGTTGGATTTGTAATGGGGTCCTGGTTTGTTTCCATTGCCTTTGGGCACAAAATTGGGGGTTATTTAGGTAAATTAATAGCTTCGCCGCCTGAGGGTGCCACTAAAGCGATGGAATTACAGAGCTTCATTAACGTTTACATGAATTGGGGCGTATATATCGTTTTAGGGGTAGCCGCTATTTTATTTTTTATATCACCTACATTAAAAAAATGGATGCACGGCGTGCATTAAACTTTAAAATACAAAATGGGTATGGATAAATCTACCTTCAAGCCGTTTATTTCTGCGGAGCAGCAGCTGCCAGAGCTAACTATAAAGGCCATTATTCCAGGTATTTTCCTTGGTATTATCTTTGGTGTTGCCACAGTGTATTTAGGATTAAAAGTGGGGTTGACGGTCAGTGCATCCATTCCTATTGCGGTTTTGGCTATTTCCTTTTTTAAAAAATGGGGAAAAGCAACTATTTTAGAAAGTAATATGGTGCAAACGATAGGTTCTGCTGGCGAATCTGTGGCAGCAGGCGTTGTTTTTACTGTACCAGCTTTACTTTTTTTGGAAGGGGGAAGACAATATTTTGAATATTTTCAGATTTTCGTACTAGCTCTTATTGGGGGCTTTTTAGGCGTGCTTTTTATGATTCCACTCCGTCGCGCCCTCATCGTGAAGGAACACGGAAATCTTCCTTACCCAGAAGGGACAGCTTGTGCCGATGTGTTAATTGCGGGTGAAAAGGGAGGCGATTTAGCTGGGAAAGTATTTTTGGGTCTTGGCATTGCGTTTATGTATAAAGCGGCAATGTCTATTTTTGGACTTTGGAAAGAAGTGCCAGCCTTAATTTTCAAGAAGACGTCTGCATTGCCTAATGGCACTATAAATGGTGAAATTACGCCTGAACTTTTAGGCGTTGGATATATTATTGGTCCAAGAATTGCCGGGGTCATGGTGGCGGGAGGCGTTCTTTCCTGGTTAGTACTAATTCCGCTCATTACACTTATCGGAGAGGGTTTAACTGTTCCTTTTGCGCCGGAAACGGTAAAATTAATTAGTGATATGTCTCCCGATGAAATCTGGAGCCGGTATATTCGATATATTGGTGCCGGTGCTGTAACTTTTGGAGGAATCATTACGCTGATTAAGTCTCTTCCAACGATTGTCAATGCTTTCAGAGATTCTTTAAAAGACTTTAAAGTGCAAGGAAAATCAACTGAGCGTAGTGAGTCAATACCTAGAACAGAGAAAGATTTACCTTTATATTTTGTATTGATTGGAAGTCTGGTTTTATTGGTTTTGATGATGGTTTTGCCTAATCTGCCTACTAACTTCTTTTCCGCACTGTTAATCCTCGTTTTTGGATTTTTCTTTGTCACTGTTAGTTCAAGGATTGTTGGGCTCATTGGAAGTTCTTCCAATCCAGTATCTGGTATGACCATAGCTACCTTAATGGCTACGGCTTTGATTTTTTTAGGTATTGGCTGGACCGATTCTACCTATCAATCGGTGGCATTAGTAGTAGGTTCAATGGTTTGTATTGCAGCAGCCAATGCGGGGGCTACTTCCCAGGACTTGAAAACAGGTTATTTGCTGGGTGCTACACCTTGGAGACAACAAATTGGATTACTGATAGGTGTTCTGGCTTCGGTGGTCGCCATTGGCTTTACGCTGTTGTTATTGGAGAGAACGTTGGGTATTGGTGAAGCTACTGCAGCGCATCCAAATCCTCTTCCTGCACCACAGGCAACCCTGATGGCTACGGTAATTAAGGGTTTATTGGATCAGCAATTACCATGGGGACTGGTTATAGCCGGCATGGGTATTGCAGCAATGGTTGAATTGTGTGGTATTAGCTCTCTTGCATTTGCCGTAGGTGCTTATTTACCTCTTTCAACTACTTCTCCCATTTTTATGGGAGGATTGATTAAACTAATCGCTGATAAATTTAATAAGAAAAAGGATGATTCTGAAATTGGTCCAGGTGCATTATTCAGTTCTGGGTTGATTGCCGGTGGGGCACTTACTGGTATTTTAGTCGCCATTTTTATGGGTACTAATATAGGTAATGATGCGCAGGGTAACCCCGTTTCGCTCATGTCTAAAATAAATACAGGCTGGGGAAATGCGATGGGGTCAACAGGTGATATCGTTGGATTAGTTGCCTTTCTTCTATTAAGTGTACTTTTATTGAAAATGGCTGTTGAGCCTAAAAATAAAGCCAGGGTGTAATGCCCTGGCTTTATTTCTTAATATATATGTAACTTACTAATTAATTGTTAATTGGCACCTCTGCTTTGGTTAATCCATATATCCAGGTTTGGACAAGTCGAATACTTTTGTTCTAATCTAATGAAGGTTGAACTTATTTTGTCGTCTATCCAAAGATTTATATATTCATTCTTCTTTGATTCGATGGATGCTTTTTGAATTTTGGAGTAATCCTGAAGCAAATTTGCTTTATGAGGAGGTGTTTTTGATTGCAGCTGGATAATATGAAACTGAACTTCTCCTGAAGGGTCTCTAAATTCAATAGGTGCCGTCATACCTTTGACTTTAAGTGTATCAATAGCAAAATAAATATCTGGGTCTAAATCACCTACTTCGAAGAAAGTATTTCCAGTAACAGGATTAACCATTCTTCCATCATTATTATAAGACTGTGCTTTGTCGTAGGAGAATCTTTTAACAGAAAAGGAAAATGAAATAGAATCTTTGAGGATAAGAGTACGAACTGAATCTAGTTTTCGTCTAACTAAATCAAAATCTTCCTCCGTAATTTCAGGTCTTAAAAGAATATGACGCACATTGATACTATTACCTCTGCGTCCCATTAATTGAATTAGGTGGAAACCAAATTGAGATTCAACGACATCAGAAATTTCATTTATGTCAAGTTTGTAGGCGGCGGCTTCAAACTCAGGAACATATTTTCCTCTGGTAGCCCAACCTAAATCACCTCCTGTTTGAGCCGATCCGTCTGCGGAAAATTTACCAGCCAACACAGCGAAATCTTCATTATTTTCAATAATTCTTTTACGAATCCCCTCTAGTTTATTCATAGTTATCTGGCGCTGAGTATCGTTTACTTTAGGGACGATAACAATTTCACCAATTTCGACTTCTGAATTAAAGTAGGGTAGTGAATCCTTTGGTATTTTGGAGAAAAATGATTTTACTTCAGATGGCGTGATGGTAATATCCTTCATGATTTCACCTCTCATTTTTTCGGATAGAAGCTGATTTTTTAAATCAGTTCGAAATTGTTCCTTTACATCATTTACAGACTGGCCGTAGTATTCCTCAAATTGCTTGATGTCATTATTCATGAAGGATAAAATTCTATCAATTCTTGCGGCTAGTTGATTTTCTACTTCATCATCACCTACTTCAATACTATCCAGTTTAGACTGATTTATCAATAACTTACTGGTTAGTAATTGCTCTAAAATTTCACAACGGGCGTTCTGAGGTATATCACTCTTTTGAGACATAGCAAGGGCAAATTGTTCCTCCAATTCAGAAAGCAATATAAGTTCACCGCCTACGGTAGCAATAATTTTATCCATTACTTGTACTTGACCAAAACTGATAAAGCACTGAACGGCAAGAAATAGAGATAGAATATATTTTAACATAAATAAGGTTATTATCTAAAAAGATACAAAGATGAAAGGAATAGTTGGTTAATTACCTAAGAGGACACTAAAAATTTACTTTAGATAAAAAATTTCAATCTGACCTTTCCGTTTAGCAATATCAAACATATCTTCTTTTTTCTCTTCGAGCAATTTTGTTTTTCTGCTTAAAAGAAGCATTCTTTTGAGTTGTTCCTCTACATATTCTATGGGAGGTATTTCTTGAGGTTTTTTACTATCTAGTATTTTTACCCAAACTTCGAATTCACCATCCTGAATACTGAAGTCCTTTCCTTTTCTGGAAAACTCCTCAAAACCTATGTTTCTTGGCAGATAAACGGCTAAATTTTCCCATTCGTTCCATTTACTACCATCAAGAATATGAGCCAATTCGTATTCTTCACAAATATTTTTTAACCGTGCCAGATTAACGTCCGTTGCATTTTTCCAAAGATATTTTAAACTATCTCTTACGGAAATAATCTTTGGGACAACGACAACGTTTGCTTTTACGATAGGGTTATCTAATTGATATTGAATCTTATTTTTATCATAAAAGTTAGCAAGTTCTGGTGTAGATATTTCAGTTTCCATCAACTGCTCTAATAGAACCTGCTCATAATTATTGCGAACTAAGGAAGATCTGTAATCACGCACCAGCCTGTCAATATTTAAATCTTTAGGAAGATTATTTTCAGCTTCATACAGTAAAACAGCTTCTCTAACCCAGCGTTGGGTATAGGCATTGGTAATGAGAGAGCTGTCATAAGCGGAAGTTCCCGGAGGAAACATTCCTTCTAAATCTTTAATATACAAAGATTTATTATAAACGCGAGCCAGTAGAAAGTTGCCATTATTAGTTTGAATATCCTCGCTACATGAGTAACCAAGAAGAACAAGACAAACCAATAAAAATTTTATTAAAGAAATCATTGTTTAATAAGGCTTTCAAAAGCGGCTTTTGAAATCTGAACAGCATATTTTTTTCTTAGACTATCAACCCATTCTTTTTCAAGAAAATCTTGATAATCTGCTATGATATAACCTTTCGACTCATCGAGTGCTTTAGTACTAAATGGTAAAATCTTTTCAATTTTATAAAATTCCATATCGGTTGATGTTGGGTTCAGCACAGCATTGGTTACTATGCCAGACTTCCATTGCGTACCCAATTGACCCGCTTCGATAGATTTTCCTTTCTCTATGGTAACCTCTTCAGCACTAAGTATCTGGTTATCGTCTTTATTAAAGCGAATGAGCACCTCATTCTTTTTATGTGTTTTTGCGAAATCGCGAATTTGAGCAATTTGCTCTTTTGCTGAAGCTTTCAATGTGTAGCGGGTAGTTAACGCTCTTTCGTTCCAGGTGTATTTTCCTTGAACCAGCTTATAAAAGTTAGCGAGGCCAAGTGAGTCCTGACTTGCTTTATCCCAAACGGTTTGTCTGGTAACTTCGAAAAGTAAAATGCCCTCCTCATATTCTCTTAAAAGGTGTCTGAATTCAGGATATTTTTTTTCTAACTGGCTCTCCTCCAGTTTTAATGTTTCGTTCTCTAAATAGTCTTCATATAATTTTGTCAACATGGAAGGAACGGGATCTTGTTGATTCAATCTGAAGCGTAATCGGGCAGATTTTTCAAGATACTGAGCAAAATCTACCAGAGTAAAGGTCTGGTTTGCCAAAGTAAATAAATTCTCTGCTGGCAATTGAGTGGGTATTTTCCAACGGAAAGTGTAGAATGTATCGTTTACAAAAGGCACTAACTGATCGAGTGCTCCTTTATTTTCAACAAAGCCGGCATTTAATCGAATCTGGTTAAACATATTTTCCTTAGCAAAAGCATATCGTGAATCCTGACGAACAGCTGCCTCGAGATTTGATTTTGACGTTTCAAAATTTGGGATGGCTTTTCTGGAAATACGTTTAATGATATGCCAACCTAAATTGGTTTGCACGGGTTGACTATAATCTCCATCTTTTTCAAGTTTATAAATTGCATCTTCAAACGCTTGTTCAAACTTATTAATTCCAAAGACACCTATGTATCCGCCTTTACTTGCCGTTTTGTCATCTTCTGAAAAGGTTGTTGCCAGCGTTTCAAAACTTGAACCCGAGTTTAAAAGGGAATAAATACTATCTATTTTATTTTTAGGAGTAAAAGGATTTTCACCTTCATCTGATTTTCTTATTAAAATATGTGCACCTTCTATTTCGCCGCGGGCTGGACGTCTGGCATTCACCTTTAACAGGTGAAGACCTGCGGGTGTGTAAATGGGCAATGAAATGTCCCCGGGCGCCATTGAATAAGCGGCTGTTTCCAGGTCGTAAAACCCGTTAGGGAAAGGAACATTAATAAATCCGATATGACCACTATTGGTCTTAGAGGACCTGTCCAAACTATAATTCCTCGCAAATTCTTCAAAATCAGCACCATTTTTTAGTTTTGCATAAAGATCCATCAAAAACCTGTTGGCACTTAAGGAATCATCTTTAGGTGCGCTATCGGAGATAGTATATAAAATATGACTAATATCAATATCTTCTAAAGAACGGTCATAGAGCTCTCTGATCAGCCTTCCTGTCACTTCTTTATTTAGTATATATGCATCGGAAAGTTGTCTTCGATAACCGAGTAGTTCCTCTTTTATATCAGGTAAATTACCTATTTTTTGTGCCTTTGCTTCTTCTACTTTTAATTTAAATTTAGTGTATAAATCCAGGTATTCCTGTAAGGAGGCTTTGGTGAAATTTGCATTGGCTCCATTTGTTTTGGCGTAAATGTATTTGAATTCACCAACGGTAACAGGATTATTATTTACGGTAAATAATACCTCTTCTTCATTTTGAGCGCTGGCAAAACCTGAAAATAGGAATAAAAATAAAAAAGAGAGAAAATTGATTTTATGGAAATACATGGCAATGTATAGTTTAAGTGATAATTTTTCTTTTTTGAAAGAACAAATCTAAAAAATATATCTGACTAGTTAAAAACGAAAACAAATTACCGATGATAACGAATTATTAAGAGAAAGATTGTTTGAAAATAATCATAAGTCAAATCCAATATCTTTTCGGTAATACTTATTTTTAAAATAAATTTTATCTGCGAGCCATCTACTTTTTTCTTCCGCTTTACTTTTATCTGTGTCAAGGGAAGTAATAGCTAAAACTCTGCCACCTTTAGTGACGATGCCGCCCTGGTCATCCAAACCGGTACCTGCATGAAAAACAAAGGATTCTGTTTCTTCACCGGGGAGAGTTATTGGTAAATTACTTTCATAATTTCCAGGATAACCACCAGATACCAGCATAGTTGTAGCAGCAAACCGAGGATCTATTTCTATTGGATTTTCTCCTAATTTTTGTTCGTGTAAATCGTAAAAAAGGGAGACAATATCAGAGGTCAATCGTGGGATAATAGCTTCCGTTTCTGGGTCTCCCAAGCGGCAATTATATTCAATGACAAAGGGTTCGCCAGCTACTGAAATTAGACCGAAAAAAATAAATCCTTTATAAGAAATATTATTTTTTTGAAGACCTTTAAGGGTAGGTTCAATGATACTTGAAGTCACTTTTTGAATCATGGGGGTATCAAAAAAAGGAACGGGAGAAATAGCACCCATGCCGCCTGTATTCAATCCAACATCTCCTTCTCCTACTTTTTTGTAGTCTTTGGCTTCCGGAAAAAGGACATATTTAACGCCGTCTGTTAGGACAAAAACAGAAAATTCTATCCCATCTAAAAATTGTTCGATGACCACACAGGAGGATGCTGCACCAAATTTTCCACCCAACATGGCGGTTAATTCCACCTTCGCTTCTTCTGCGTCGGTTAAAATAACCACCCCTTTTCCAGCCGCCAGACCATCTGCTTTTAGCACGTAAGGACCCACAGTTTCAGAAATAAAATGAAGTCCTTCGTTGAGCGTTTCAGGAGTAAAGGACTTATAAGCCGCGGTAGGTATAGATTGTTCCGCCATGAATATTTTAGCAAAAGCTTTACTTCCTTCCAATTGTGCACCTTTTGCCGATGGACCCACCACTAAAACGTGAGACAGTGCGCTATCAGATTCAAAAAAATCTACAATACCATTTACTAAAGGTTCCTCGGGTCCAACGATGACCATCTTTATATCTTCCTTAATAACCAATGCACGGATAGCATCAAGGTCAGAAAGATTTAGAAAAATATTGTTTCCGTGTAAACGTGTACCAGCATTTCCAGGAGCAATAAATAATTGTTGGCATCGTTCACTTTTACTAATCTTCCAAGCCAAAGCATGTTCACGTCCACCACTTCCCAGAAGAAGTATATTAATTTTAGTATTTTTCATTTTTTAAATTGAAATGTAAAGATATGCTTTGTAGGAAATTCTTTTACATAGAGATTGTTTTTTTACCTTTGCATCTGTTTATCAAAATTATACCATGATTACTCACCTTAGAGGTACAATCACTTTTAAATGTCCCACTTTTGTTGTTTTAGAAGCAGGAGGGGTTGGATACCAGGTTTTTATTAGTTTACACACCTATTCCCAATTGCCGGATTCGCCTACCATATTCTTGTTAACACATCAATTTATAAAGGAAGATAGTCATACGCTCTATGGGTTTTCTGAAGATAAAGAACGAACACTTTTTCGATTATTAATCAGTGTTAGCGGGGTAGGACCTACCACGGCTCAAGTATTATTATCATCTATTTCACCAGACGAAATCAGATTAGCTATTTTAAGCGAACAAGATGAAATTTTTAGAAAAGCAAAGGGGATTGGACCCAAAACAGCTAAAAGAATTATCTTAGATTTGAAAGATAAAATGGTTAAAGACAGTGGGGAAGGAGTATTTTCTAACAACCCTTCATACAATACTATTAGAGATGAAGCGTTATCGGCTTTGGTAGCTTTAGGATTTAACCGTGGGTTAGTCCAAAAGGCCATACAGCAAATATTACAGGATTCGGCCCCCACGGAGAATGTTGAAGATTTGATTAAAAAAGCACTTAAGCTTCTTTCTCAATGAGTTGGAAATATTTATTTATTAATACAAGGGGCTGAAATTTGCACCTTAACGACTTTTCCTTTGTTTAACATGAAATATTCAGCCATCGTATTATTCGTTTTATTTGTAGGTGTAATCACTTTCCAAAATCTTTCTGGAGGTAATTTGCCGTCTTGGGGTAAAGAGAACCCCTATCTGCTTAGGTTCTTGCCCCCCGTAAAACCCCAGGTTTCAAGAGATACTTTACCCGCTATTAAAGAACGTAAAGACAATTTCAGTATAGCAAAACCTGTAAATATTATCGATTTAAAAGATCCGTCCATTATTGATAAAAAGGTTACTTATGACCCGATGACCAATAAATATATCATGACGGAAAAAATTGGAGAGGATGATTTTCAATATCCATCCTACATGTCCTTTGATCAGTATTTGAAAAAAAGAGAAGTTGAAGATTATCAAAAATATTTCAGGCAATTAGCTGGTATAGGTTCTGAAAATAGTGCGGGTTCCCTAAACCCTTTATCTACCGTTGATGTGAAAGCTAGTCTGATTGACAGGCTTTTTGGTGGTAATTCTATTGATATTCGTCCGCAAGGTGGCGTTGACCTTACCTTTGGTATGGACTATCAAAGTATGGAAAATCCTTTTATTATCGAAGCAGGCAGGAAACAACTCTTGTTTGATTTTGATATGAATATTCAAATGAATATAACAGGTAAGATTGGGGATAAATTGAATCTGGCAACGAATTACAATACGAATGCGACTTTTGATGTTGATAAGCAGGTTATCAAGCTAAATTATAACAGTGATTTGTTTAATGAGGACGAGATTGTTAAAAAAATTGAAGCCGGTAATGTAAGTTTACCTTTAAGAGGTTCCCTGATCCAAGGGGCGGAAAGTCTTTTCGGATTAAAAACAGAACTTCAATTTGGTCATCTTCGCCTTACTGCCATTGCCTCTCAGCAACGTTCACAGAGAAAAAATATACAAACCCAGGGGGGAAGTCAGGTACAGGAGTTCGAGGTTCGTGCAGATCAATACGACGAAAACAGGCACTTTTTTCTTTCGCATTATAATCGTAGCGCCTTTGAACCCGCTCTTGAAAATTTACCTCAAATTCGTAGCTTATATAAGCTTGAAAATATTGAGGTTTGGTTGACCAATGACAGAAATGAGGTAGATAACGTAAGGGATATCGTTGCGCTGGCCGATTTAGGAGAACCTGAAATTTTAGTGAATCCCACCGCTGTTCCTGCACAAACAGCTTTCGCTCCTAAGGATTTAACGGGTAAGCCTTTACCAGATAATAGCTCTAATAATTTGTATAATCGGGTGATTAGTGATCCCAGAATTCGCCAGATAGATAATGCAGTTTCTATCCTTCAGTCTGAGTTTAAACTCAATCAATCCAGAGATTTTGAAAAAGTTAGTGCGAGAAAACTTAGGCCAAGTGAATACAATATTCATTCTGAACTAGGGTTTGTTACGCTGAATATAAACGTTCAACCCGATCAGGTAGTAGGTGTCGCTTATCAGTATTCTTATAATGGCAAGACCTTCAAAGTAGGAGAATTAGCGAATAACTCAGAAAACACAAAGCCTGACTCTTCTTTGACGGTTCTCTTCGTAAAAATGTTGAAAAGTACCACTCAAACAACTGATGTACCAACTTGGGATTTGATGATGAAAAATATTTATCCGATTGGTGCTGTACAGATTGATCAGAATGAGTTTCGCCTTGATATTTTTTATGAAGATCCGGGCAAAGGTTTAAAAAGATTTTTACCAGAAACTAATCTGGCGGGAAGACCATTACTCAGAGTTTTTAATGTCGATAAATTAAATACGCAGGGGGATCCAACCCCAGACGGAATATTTGACTTTGTGCCTGGTTTGACCATTAATCTATCGAATGGTCGGGTTATGTTCCCTGTTCTTGAGCCGTTTGGCGGTTCATTAGCAAGGCAAATTGAAGATGCTGGTTTGCGGGCAAAATATACTTTTCCAGAACTTTACTCAAAAACGCTCTTTTTGGCGCAGGAGTACCAGGAGAAAAATAGATTTGTTATAAAGGGTAATTATAAATCGAGTGTTTCGTCGGAAATTTCTTTAGGTGCTTTTAATATCCCTCCCGGCTCTGTTACCGTAAGTGGAGGTGGACAGACGCTAAGAGAAGGGGTGGATTATGAAATTGATTACAATATTGGGCGCGTAAGAATTTTAAATGATGCTATCCTCAATTCTGGCATTCCTGTAAATGTAAGTTATGAAGATAACGGATTGTTCAACTTCCAAACAAAAAGTATGTTTGGCGTTAGAGCTGATTATGCCGTTGATAAGAATTTTAATATAGGTGCAACGGCTTTAAAACTTTTTGAAAGACCCTTCACGCAAAAGGTAAATATTGGAGAGGATCCCATCAATAATTCAATTTATGGGTTCGACCTTGGTATTTCCCGGGATGCTCCCTTTTTGACAAAAATAGTAGATGCCTTACCAGGTATAAGCACAAAAGCTAAGTCTTCCATCAACTTTACAGGGGAAACGGCTCTGATTAGACCAGGGCATTCGCGCGCAATAAACCAAAACAACAGGGACAAAGGGGGCGTGGTTTATATTGACGACTTTGAAGGTAGTGCCAGTAGTTTAGACCTAAGGCAGCCTGTTACCAACTGGGTATTAGCTTCCGTACCTCAAAACGATGCCTTTAATAATAATCCTTTATTTCCCGAGGCTTCTCTGGTTAATGACCTTCGTTATGGCTCAAATAGAGCCAAATTAAGTTGGTATAGAATAGATTTAGGAGCCAGAGGTACTGATCAGGATGCTAAAAATCCTTATACAAGTCAGGTTCCTCAAATTGAAGTATTTCCCAATGCGCAAATTGCTCCCAATCAGTTGCCCAATATTCCTACGTTTGATATGACTTACTATCCCGAAAATAGAGGGCCATATAATTTTGATGTTCCAGGTGGTTATCCGGGTATTAGTAAAGGAGCTAAATTTATTGGCGATTCTATGGTGCTTGATAATCCAGGCTCGAGATGGGCAGGGGTGATGAGGGCTTTAAATACCAATGATTTCCAGTCTTCAAATATTGAGTTTCTGGAATTTTGGGTACTCAGTCCGTTTTTAGATCCTGCTGATCCTAAGAAGCCAGTGGATAATTATGAAAAGAAACAAGGAGAATTGTATATAAATCTTGGAAACGTTTCAGAGGACATATTAAGAGATTCCCGTAAGTTTTTTGAAAACGGTCTTCCCGCTCCATTAAATCCTAGTCGTCGAACGGATAATACCAACTGGTCCGTTATTCCCGTTGCTCAGCAAATTACCAACGCTTTTGATATTGATGAGGCTTCCAGATTGGCACAGGATATTGGTCTTGATGGTATGAATGATGCCACGGAAGCAGAAAAATTTGCGCCTTATTTATCAAGTATTGCAAAATCAAATCCGCGCGCGGCAGAAAAATTAAAGTCTGACCCCGCTGCTGATAATTTCAGAAATTTTAATGACCCTAGTTACGCTCAAAATACAGATCTGTTAACCAGATATAAAGATTTTAATGGTCCTGAAGGTAACTCGAAGTCTAACTCGGGCGGTAATCAACTGCAATCGGCGACCAACGTGCCCGATGCAGAAGATTTGAACAGAGATAATACGCTGAATGAAACGGAGGCTTATTTTCAATATAAAATACCCATCCTTGCAGATCCATTGAATCCAAGAGAAATAGATGTTAACAGGACGCCATTTGTCACAGATCGTATTGAAAGTGATAACGGTGAAAGAGTATGGTACAGACTTCGCGTTCCTTTAAATGGCAATGATAAAGTAGCTGTGGGTGGAATTAAGGATTTTCGATCCATCCGTTTCATGAGAATGTATTTACACGGTTTTGAAAGTGAGGTAACTTTTAGATTCGCGCGTATGGAATTGGTTCGTAATCAATGGCGTAGATATTCTCAAGATTTAAATGAGCAAAATAATGTACCCTGTGATGCACAAACACAATTTGATGTAGATGCTGTAAATATTGAGGAAAATAGTAATAGAAAGCCTTTTAGCTATGTTTTACCCGTGGGTATTCAACGTCAACAGGCCCTGGGCGTTTTCAATACCCTTCAAAACGAACAGTCACTGACCATGAAGATAAAAGGTTTGTGCGAAAGAGAGGAAAAAGCGGTATTTAAAAATGTGGGTCTAGACATGCGTGTTTATGACAGAATCAAGGCATTTGTTCATGCTGAAAAGGTAGTTGGTCCAAATTTAAATGATGGTGATGTGTCGGTCTTTATCCGTATTGGATCTGACTTTAAAAATAATTATTACGAATACGAAATTCCTGTACGTTTTTCTGATGACACAAGGTTACCAGCAAATATTATTAGCGACGAGTATAAACAAGAGGTATGGAGGCCTGAAAATGAATTTGATGTTGCTCTTTCTCTTTTTACCGACCTGAAAATCAAGAGGAATGATGCTGGTTTCTCATTAACAGACGAATATGGCCAAATTGTAGATGGTACTGGTACCGTCGGAAATCCGGAAATGCAACACAGAATAAGTATAAAAGGTAATCCCTCCCTGGGATTGGCAAAGATTGCTATGATTGGGGTGAGAAATAGAAATGGTGGGCAGGTAAGCCCTGTAAATGTTGAGTTATGGGTAAATGAACTTAGGCTTACTGGTCTGGATGAAAGAGGGGGTGTAGCCGCTATCGGCCGCCTGGACATGCAATTGGCTGATTTGGGCAATGTCAGTTTAGCCGGAAATTATGCCTCTATTGGTTTTGGTGCCATCGATCAAAGAGTGTTGCAAAGAAATAGAGAAGCTATCACCGGCTTTGATGTTTCCGGATCCATTGAACTAAATAAGTTTCTCCCTGCTTCCTGGGGTATTAAATTACCTCTTTTCGCTCAATATTCAACCAATTTCACAACCCCAGAGTTTGACCCTTTTGATTTGGACATCAGGCTGAAAGATAAATTGCCAACCTTTCCTTCTCTGGCAGATAGAGATTCTATAAAAAGACTTTCCAGAGAAATTAATACTATTCAAGGCTACAATTTTACAAATGTTCGGAAAGAACGGACGGGAGGGCCCAGCGGACAGCCAGGTAATCCCGCACCCTGGGATATTTCTAACTTTTCTTTTAATTACGCATTTACTAAAACAGATAAACGAAGCCCTCTTATTGAATTTGATGAAAGTTTGCGTCGAACAGGTTCTTTGAATTATGCTTTTTCAAGAAAAGGTGACTTTATTCAACCTTTTAAAAATTTAAAAGGGAGTGCCTTAAAGTGGATTTCAGAAATAAACTTCAATCCTCTGCCTAATTCATTTACTTTCGGTACCCAAATGGCAAGATTGTTTAATACCACTCGTTACCGGTTTACTGGCCTCGAAGACAGATATAATACCTTCTTTAATAAACGCTTTTCCTGGGATAGGGAATATAATGTAAACTGGGATTTGACGAAGGCTATTAAATTTACTTTCTCAGCCTCTAATTTTGCCGTAATTGATGAACCTGATGAAGTTAGATTATTAGAAAATTACAATATTGAAACAGCCTCACAAATTAGAAAAGATAGTATTTGGAGTAATATTCAGCAATTAGGTAGATCTAAAACTTACCAACACTCCTTTACTTTGGGTTATACCCTTCCTTTCAGAGTCATTCCTTTCATGGATTGGATTACTTCCAGGGTACAATATCAAGGTCAATATGGATGGAATGCAGCTGCTCTGAATTTAGATAGTCTGGGAAATCAAATTCGTAACAGCCAAAATATTCAGGCAAACATTGACTTTAATTTCGAATCTATCTATGGTAAAATTCCTTATTTAAGAAAAATAGATAGAGGTGCTCCAGCGACAAAATCTAAAAAAAGTAAGGACGATAATCAAAATCAGGAACCAGCACAACCAGAGGAAAAAGAAAAAAAGAGTTCAGAGCCCAGTATGGCAGAAAGGATGTTGATAAGGCCTTTTTTATTGCTTCGAAGAGCAAGGTTCAATTATACCTTGCAGAGTAGTACTGTGGTTCCCGGATTTATGCCAGCCGCAAAATTAATGGGTATGGGACCCGATTTTCAAGGTCCGGGATGGGATTTTGTTGCAGGCCTGCAACCTAAAATCAGTGAGCTAGGCGATGCAGAAAATTATACTGCCTCAGATTGGCTAAATGAAATAGCTAAAAAGGGCTGGATTTCTTCCAGCGTATTTTTGAACCAAGAGGTGGCTCAGTCCAGAGCAGAAAATTATGACGGACGTCTGACTGTTGAACCTTTCAAAGAATTTAGGATCGAGTTGGAGTTTAATAAAAATTTCTCCAGTAATCATTCTCAGTTCTTTAAAGATACTACGCTAGATAATTCAACGGTTTTTTCTCATGCCATTCCAAAAGATATTGGAACGATGACGATGAGTTATTCAGCGCTTAAAACCTTGTTTAACCAGGATAAAGATGATCTGGTTAATCTGTTCAAACAATTTGAAACCAATAGAATAGCCGTATCAATGCGTTTGGGTGAAGGCACACACTTAGATACTACCTTAGCAAAAAATGGATATTCTTACGGGTATGGCAGGACGCAGCAAGATGTTTTAATCCCCGCATTTATTGCTGCTTATACCGGTGCTGATGCCAACTCCATTCCATTAGATATTTTTGGGTTACTACCTAATATTAACTGGAGATTGCAGTATAATGGATTAGCTAAAGTCCCTTTATTCAGTGAATTGTTCCAGAATTTTAGCTTGACGCACGGTTATAAATCTACCCTTACGGTGAGTAGATTCAACTCGGGACTCGATTTTATAAGGACACAAAGTTCAGGGGCTTTAAACGAACTAAACGGTAATTTTTATGCCAGGCTCGAGATTCCAGAGGTGGCGATTCAAGAAGGATTTTCTCCTCTTATTGCCGTGGACGCTACCTTGAAAAACGGGATGTCTCTTAATGTAAATTATAAAGTTAATCGACTACTGGCAATGAGTTTTGTTAGTAATCAACTTTCAGAAACCAGAAGTAAGGAGTTTGTTATTGGTTTTGGCTATCTACTTAGAAATCTGGATATTCCTTTTCTAACTGGTTCCAAGAAAAAGGGTGGGGGGCGTCCTGTTCCTAAAACTACAGATCCAATGGGTAATACTGACCCGGCAGGCAGAAATACTGCAGCACAAGGTAACGATTTAGATATTACCTTTAATTTGAGTATGAGAGATGATGTAACCTTTAATCACTTGTTGGACCAGGGAATTATTGAACCTACCAGAGGTAATTATTCCCTTACCTTTTCACCTTCAGCAGAATACAAAATAAGCAGGCAACTTTCCCTTAGGGCTTTTTTCGATTACAGAAAAAATAGACCTAAAACTTCAGCTGGATTTCCCCGTACAGATGCTTCTGGCGGTTTTATTCTTAGGTTTACATTGTAGAATATGAATAAAAAAGTCATCTTTGGAATTTTGGCGCTTATGGCTATTGCCATAGTTGGGGTGATATGGTCACAAATACGCCTCATTCAATCAGCTACGCTGGTGAATACTGAGCGATTTGAAAAAAGTGTTTTTAGTGCACTGAATGAAGTGGTTAAAAAATTGGAACTCGATGAGGAAAAAGATCTTTTCCTTTCTTCCATGAGCCAAAAATACCCTAATAGTAATGTCCCTTCTTATAATCCTTTTGGATCCAAAGAAAAAGAAAAAAATCTGGAGAATCGAATTAAAATGGATTATTTAGATGGAATTCTTAAAGAGGAGTTAGCCATTAGAGGTATTAATAGTCAAATTCCAAGCTATAGGTATCATTACGGAATCTATGGTTTTGAAAAAGGTAGTTTTGTCATTCTTGATGGCAAAAAGTTTAATTATGAGGAGGAAAAAGAAAATGTTTTACCGGAATACGTCAATACCGGAGATGAGAATACTGCTTTCAGAGTTAATGTTTTTCCAAGGGAGCGTCCCGTTCCCGGCGAGTTAAGGATATTTTTCCCCAATAAAAATGCTATTATTCTAAGATCTTTAGGTAAAACCCTGGCGGCAACCCTATTTTTTGCTGGTATTATTCTGGTTTGCTTTGGCTACACTTTATATATTATTTTTACTCAGAAGAAGTTGTCAGAGATGAAAACGGATTTCATAAACAACATGACTCATGAGTTTAAAACGCCAATTGCTACCATTTCCTTAGCTGCAGATTCCTTGAATAACCCCGCCGTTTTAAAAAACGAAGATAAAATACTGCGCTTTTCAAGAATTATTAAGCAGGAAAATATTCGCATGCATAAGCAAGTGGAAAAGGTGCTGCAAATGGCTCTTTTAGATAAAAAGGACTTTAATTTAAAGTGGACCTCTATCAATATGCATGACCTTATTCTTGCAGCTATTGAAAATATTTCGCTGCAAGTAGAGGCAAGAGAAGGATCCGTTCAAGGCTTTTTAAATGCTGCTTCACCCGTTATAAATGGAGACCAGACACATTTATCCAATATTATTAATAATCTGTTAGATAATGCCAATAAATATTCTCCTCAAAAACCGCATATTACCGTATTTACAAGGAATGTAGATAAAGGCCTGGAGATTATTGTGAAGGATGAGGGAATAGGTTTGGGAAGGGATGTCCGTAAATTTATATTCGATAAGTTTTATAGAGTTCCAACTGGTAATATTCACAATGTCAAGGGTTTCGGACTAGGATTAAGTTACGTCAAAACAATGGTAGAAGCCCATAAAGGTAAAATAGATGTTCGCAGTGAATTAGGCAAGGGAAGCAGTTTTATCCTGTTTTTCCCCCATCATTGATTTATCATTTTTTCATTTGAAACTCATTTAAAATGGATAATAAGCAAATTCTATTAGTCGAAGATGACCAGAATTTTGGAGATGTTCTAAGCTCCTATCTGGAATTATATCAATATGATGTGACGCTGGCAAATGACGGTGTGAAAGGCTGGAATGCTTTTAAAGATGGAAAATTTGATATCTGTATTCTCGATGTTATGATGCCTGAGAAAGATGGGTTTACTTTGGCAAAGGAAATTTTACACGCTGATCCTTCTATGCCCTTAATTTTTTTAACCGCAAAGTCGCTGAAAGCTGACGTATTGGAAGGGTTTAGAATCGGTGCAGATGATTATATCACCAAACCCTTTAACTCGGAAGAACTTCTTTTACGAATAAATGCCATCTTAAAAAGGAAAAGAAGCAATGTTCCTGAAAAGACTGTATCCCAGGAAGTTAGCAGATATTATACGATTGGGGATTATCATTATGATGCAGATCTTAGAATTCTGGTATATTCAAAGTCTGCGAATCCAGATCAAAAAGTGAAACTTTCTCCACGCGAATCAGCGCTTCTTTGTTTATTTGCAGATAATATGAATAATGTGGTGGCAAGAGCCGAAGCGCTAACTAAAATATGGGGTGATGACACCTATTTTACGGCCCGCTCAATGGACGTTTTTGTTACCAAACTTAGGAAGTTGTTAAAGGAAGATCCTAATATTGAAATTGTTAATATTCATGGAAATGGTTTTCAACTTCGGGTTCTTTAACATGGTTATCAGCTAAATTTTCGGTTTTATGTTCTATAAACTTTTTATCAAGCCCGTTCTTTTTCTCTTTCCTCCGGAAACAGCGCACGGATTAACGTTGTTTTTATTTAAAGTTTTATTGAAAATTCCTTTGATTGGTGGCTTGTTCAAAATGTATTGTTCCTCGGAATCTAATGTTTCAGTTGTCTCTTTTTGTAACCTTTCTTTTCAAAATCGCATCGGCCTGGCTGCAGGCTTCGATAAAAATGGTGAATACCTGAATGAAATGCCTGCTCTCGGCTTTGGGTTCATTGAACTGGGTACAGTAACTCCCAAACCTCAAAATGGAAATCCTCAACCCCGCTTATTTCGCCTGCCAGGTGATGACGCTCTTTTGAATAGAATGGGGTTCAATAATCGGGGAGTAGATTTTCTTGTTGAGCAATTGATAGCTTTCTCACGACCAAAAGGGCTAATAATTGGAGGGAATATTGGAAAAAATAAGGATACGCCGAATGAAAATGCGTTGGATGATTACCTCATTTGCTTTGAAAAATTATTTCCTTACGTCGATTATTTTGTTGTCAATGTAAGTTCCCCAAATACGCCCGGACTCAGAGCTTTGCAAGAAAAGGAACCTCTCACGCTTATATTAACCGCACTGCAACAGGCTAATATTAGGATGATTGATAGTAAACCTATCTTTTTAAAAATAGCTCCTGATTTGGAATTATCTCAAGTAGATGATATCATCGAAGTGGTTCAATCGACGAAATGCCATGGTTTAGTTGTTTCAAATACAACGTCTGATCGTACGAATCTATCTACTGAACAGTCGTTGCTTGAATCCTTTGGTTCTGGAGGGATCAGTGGTAAGCCTGTTCGTGAAAAATCAAATCAACTGATAGCCTATATTTTTGAAAAAACAAAAGGAAAGCTGCCTATTATTGGGGTAGGGGGTGTTTCCTCAGTAGAAGACGCGAAAAATAAATTGAACGCGGGAGCAACACTCATTCAAATCTATACAGGCTTAGTGTATGAAGGTCCGTTTTTAGTTAAAAACTTAGTTAGTGGAACAAATAAATAATTTGCTGCCTTTTTCCTGAAAAATTGTTACCAACTGCCACCAGCACCACCTCCGCTGCTTCTGCCACCGCCCCAGCTACCACCTCCGGATCTTCCACCACCGGAACCACCATTACTACTTCTGACTTTTTTAGGAATAGTATTTATTTGTTCCCGTTGGTTTCCGCAATGTAAACAAGTAAAACGCTGAAGTTCCTCTCCAGTATTTGAATAGGTTGCTGCTCTTATGGTTGTTGAATTGGCCAACTTCTCCGTTTGAAATTTACAGGAAGGACATTTTACATAACTTTTTGGAGATTTTACATACCTCAAAATCGAAGGCTCAACCCCTTCACCTACCCAAACGTCATATTCTGCCACCTGCAATTCAGCCTCTTTAGATTGTCCTGAATTCAAATAGTTATTCGACTTGTTTTCCTGTTCTTTGCTTAATTGCACTCCATGGGGTTCTTGAGGAGGCGTATTTCGCCATTTTTTCATTTCCTTTCTGACAAACCAAAGGATACCCAAAAATGGAATGGGAAAAATGAAGGCGAGGGGCGTTATATTGTATTTTTTGAGTGTATGATATTTCTTGTAAGGTGTTTCATCTTTCTTAAAACTTCTCCCTAAAAGCAACAATATGATACCATTAACGAAAGCAGTCAGATAGCTATAAATTTGCAAAAAGAAACCGCCTTCCCCTTTATTTTCCTTTTCCTCGTATTCAATCGCATTTTCAGGATTTTGAATTATGGAGGAAATGGCATTTATTCCTTTTAATAAACCTTCCCCATAAGCCTCGTTTTTAAAGGAAGGAATTAATTCGTTGGTTATTATTCTTTTGCAAATGGCGTCTGGCAAAATGCTTTCCAGTCCATTACCTGTTTCAAACTCAACTCTTTTTTGATCCAGAACAAATAATATGAGTAACCCATTGTCCGCCCCACTTTTTCCTATTCCCCATAAATTAAACAGTTTATAGGCAAAATCCTTAGGTATAGCTTCGCCTATGGAAGGCAACATAACTAAAGCTACCTGATTACCAACACTGTCCTCCAGAAAGGTTAACTGATTATTTATCTGGTTATAAGTTTCTTCATCCAATATGTTAGATGGATCACTGATGTAACTATTATTTTGAATCTTCGTATTAGGTACCGATTCGGGGGTAAAGGTTTGCCCCGACAGGTTAGCCATCCAAAAGAGGGAAAAAGCTATAATAGGTAAGAATTTACATTTCATGAGGTTGTCATTTTTCTATTCAAAAACTGATTTTTTCAAACCAACAATTCTGACAGCATTTTGATAATAAATCTTTTTCAAAATTTTATCTGGAAGATGTAAGCCATACATTTTCCAAAAGGCATGATATTTTTTGTAGTAAGGAAAGTACTCATCGGCAGTTTCCAGTACCCTGAAATAAGTAAAATACTCCTCTGGATTATAGGCATCTTTTCCAAAAAGGATCCTATCCTGGTATTTTTCAAAGAAGGCACTGGCACGTCTTGGTTGTCTCCCTAATTCGGCGATAACTGCGCCAAATTCAACATTTACATGAGGAAAAACATCTAAAAATCTGGATAAGGAATCCAGATCATTTGCCATCCATCCGAAATGAGCATTAATAAAGGTCGTTTTTGGGTGTTTTTGGAAAACATGATGTTGCTCCTTGATTAGGGTTGAAAAAGGAGCCGGGTCGGTATCACTTCTTTTTCTTCCCGGATGCGTTTTAAGCTCTAACCAACGTTCATTTGTTTCGTCAAAAGGTTCCCAAAACTGTGCGGGATCTGCGGAATGAATCAAAACGGGGATACCAAGTTCTCCACATTTTGCCCAGATAGGATCTAACCTAATATCGTCAATAGCGACTCGTTGCCCCGCTTTATCTTTTACGCTAAGGCCTAAACTTTTAAATATTTTTAGCCCTTTTGCGCCATTTTGTACGTCAAATTCGAGTTGTTTTACGGCATTTGATGTCCAGTCAGCTTCATCTATACCGTTGAAGCTAACATTTGTAAAAATGGCAATTCTATCTTCGGCACCATATTTCTTTACATTTTCTACCATTCCTTTCAATGCATTTCCACCTCTGCCACTAAGGTTAATACAAACGCCCATATTGAGGGAGTCCATTTCCTTTAGTAAAATAGTCAAATCCTGAGTAGCCATATTCCAATGGTGACTATGAATATCAACAAATGGAAATTTTGATTTTAATAAAGCATGTTTCGGAACTTTTAAAGAAGAGGGAGGGTCATATTTTTCAAAATCCATCTTGTTTTCCTGTCCCTGAAGAGTGGAGGTTATGGCAACAAAAGCGAGGAGAAAAAAGGTGTATTTAAAGGTGGGCATAGGTTAAATTTTTTACAATATACGGATATGTTTTTAATAGATGATAGGTTATTGGAGGATTAAAAAAGCTTCGTAAACATCGGGATATTTTTTATCGATGGTGAATCCTTTTTTTATAAAAAGTTTAATCATCGACTCATTATTCGGTAGTACGGAGGCCACTATTTTTTTTATACCCCGTTTTTTGGCAATATCCAGAATGTGATTAGTTAGCATAAGGCCCAGTCCCTGCCCTTGCCAATGGTCAGCTATGAGAATTGAATATTCGGCTGATTCTCTCCAGGCATCTTCGATAATACGAACGATTCCTATGATAGCCTCGGGTTTATCTTCTGTTGGAGGAATCGTAGCGACAATGGCTATTTCTCTATCGTAATCGATGTGAGTAAAACGGGTTAACCAGGTATGATCTATTTTGGGTATGTAGCCGAAAAATCGCATATACAGGGTTTCGCGGGAAACATTTTTGAGCATTTCGGCCAGGCCAGGTTCGTCTTCTGGCCTTACAGGTCGACAATGAACGGACTGGCCTAAACGAAGATTTTTATCTAAGCAATATTCTTTTCCAGGGTAGGGAGAAAGGGCCAGGTGTCGGAAATGTTGATTTGTCGATTCGTTTGTTTTCTGTAATCTCACCGATACGTGCAAAGCCATGCCGCTTTCATTATCCATACGGAATGGATTAATTTCTACGGCTGCTATGGCTGGAAAATCCATAAGGAGGTAGGAAAACCGGTGTAACCAGAGATACAATTGGTTTAATTGTACGCCCGATTGGTTTCGGTAACCCTTTAGGAGGGTAAAAAGGTGGGTTCCTTCTACCATTTGCTGAGCGAGCGCCATATTCAAAGGAGGAAGACCGACGCGAATATCCGGAAAAACTTCCTTATCCCAACCGCCTTTTCCAAAGAGCATCAAAGGTCCGAAAGTAGGATCTTTGTAAGAACCAATAAACAGATCAAAGCCCTTAAGTACCATTTTTTCAATCCGAATGCCTCTAATAACAGCGGTGGGATGTGCTTTTGAGCAACTAAGTATCATATTTGTCCAGATTTCGGTCATTTCATTCACATCCCTAATGTTCAAACGAACGCCGCCCACGGCTGTTTTCTGTAAAATATCAATGGAATCGATTTTCATTACGATAGGGAAACCTATTTTCTGTGCAATACTTTTAGCTTCTTCTACCGAAGTACTTAAAAAGCTCTCAATGACCGGAAAGCCATACGCCAAAAGTAAATCATGACCTTCTTTTTCAGAAAGTAATAATCTGTTTTCAACTAAGGCTTTATCGATAATCCCTTTTGCTGCCTTTTGATCTGCATTAAAGTCAATAGGAATAGAAAGTGGCGTTTCGTATATTAGTTTCAGATCCAGATGATATTGGTAGAGCCTCATTAATGCATCAATAGCACTTTCGGGGTAGGGATAACAAGGAATTTTCGCTTGTCCTAAAATCCTTCTCGCCTCAGCCACCTGGTTTCCGCCCATCCAAACGGTGAATACCGGTTTTCTTAAAGGTTTTAATTGAGTAATGGCCTGAGCAATTTTCAAGGCCTCACTTTTAAGATAAACGGAGTAAACGACGATGATGGCATCCACGGCATCATCATTTAAACAAATCTTTAACGTCTCGGTATATCTATTTGTGTCGGCAAAATTACCCACATGAATAGGTCGGTCAGCGGAAGAAGAATGAGGTAAAAGGGTATTTAATTTTTCAACGGATACCTTAGATAAAATACTATGCTTCCCCCCTCTTTTTAACAAAGCATCCAATGCTAAAATGCCTCCTGCGGCAATATTGGATAATATCACCATATTATTTCCTGTGGGTCTGACAGAATTGGTGGCAGCCAGGCCCATATTAAATAACTGAGCTATGGTATCGACCCGGATAATACCTGCTCTTTGGAAAGCGGCATCGTAGGCAAAATCTTTTTCTTCCTCCCAGTCTAAAACAGAGGAGTTCCAGTCTATATCCTCTTTCTTTCTATTTGCCTTTAAAATAATGATGGGTTTATTTCTTGAAAAAGACCTTGCGGCACTGAGAAAGCGACGTGCATTAGGTAACTTTTCTATATATATCAGAATGCCGGCGGTATGAGCATCTGTACCTAAAAAATCAATACAATCTGCAAAATCAATATCACCAGCCAATCCAAGGGAAATTACCTGACTGAAGCCCACTTCCCGTTCGCCGGCCCAATCAAGCATGGCCTCTAGCAGAGGACCGCTTTGTGAAAGTAAGGCTAAGTTCCCTTTTCTAACTTCAACAGGCATATTTGTGGCATAGATCATCTTGTGAGGATGAATGTAGCCAAGGCTGTAAGGGCCAAGCATTCTGATTTCTCCTTGTTTACATTTTTTGTTAATGTAATCAATAGTTGCTGCATCTTGCGTATCAAAATCGGGTCCAAAAAACAGAATACTTCCAATGTTGGCCTCGACACATTCATCAACAACTTGTCTTAAGACCCTAAAAGGAGCACAAAAAATAGCTAAATCAGCTGCCTCTGGAATTTTCCCCACTTTGCTGTAAGCAGGCATTCCCAAAATGGAGGAATGTTTAGAACTCACCGGATATAACGAACCTGGAAAACCATGTCGGGTTAAATTTTCCATGATCATTCTGCCTGCACTTCCCTCCCTTTCCGATGCCCCAATGACAGCGATGCTTCGGGGTTCGAACAACTGTTCTAATTTTTGCCTCATAAGGGTTTATATTTTCCAAAATGGTTTTAAAAAGCCTAAAACACAATGTAAATTCATTTCATAAGTTTCCCATGCTCTCAAACCTGAAATGCTTTTTTCTGCGGTGTATGGAATATTCTGTCCGTTCATGCCTGCAAGGAAAGAGTATATGCCTCGTTCCAACGCTCCGGGATGATACCCACCTTCCAGCACGGCAAAAGTATTAGTAAAGGAGGAGGCAATCATTTTGCCAATTTGATAGAATGCATTAGGGGATAAATTTAACTGTAAAAGCGGATCTTCTTCGGCCCCATCAAAACCTGCAGAAATAGCTACAACGTCTGGATTAAAAGACTTGAAAATGGGTAAAAAATGAGAAAAAGCATCTAAGAAAATGTCGTCTCCTGAGTTTGGAGGTACACCCATATTCATGTTGAATCCCTTCCCTTTTCCATCTCCAATGAGGTGTAGGTCACCCGTTCCCGGAAAGGCAGGATGCTGATGAATGGAAAAATAGAGGACTTTGTCCGTTTCGTAAAAGATATCTGCGGTGCCATCGCCATAGTGACCATCAAAATCAATGATTAATACTCGTTTTCCTTCTCTGACCTTATGTTCACTGGCTATAGCAACGTTGTTAAACAGGCAAAACCCACTGGCTTTATCTCTATATGAATGATGACCTGGAGGACGTATTAAAGCAAAATTCCCCGTTTCCGCAGCCTGAACAGCGGCACCCACAGAATAACAGGCGACCGCATAGCTTTGATTTGAAAGGAAGGTATCGTCATCAATTTGATAAAAATCTTTTGAGTTATCTCGAATTTTATTGATATGATCCATACTATGTACCAGACTCAAATATTTTCCTCCATCTATCAGTTCATTTTGGCGCAAATGCCTGAAAGTGCTCAATCGCAGGGCATTTTCAGGGTGCAAACCCGTGTTATGCTCAAATACAATTGAATTGAATGTTAATTCCATTTTCCCTTTTTTAATAAAGATAAAAAGATTGATAAAAATTGCTTTGCGTTGTTGATAAATATCAATACTTAAAGCTGGTAAAGAGGCTAAATTTGTATCATTCATTTAATTCGGGTGATTTTAGGGAATTCGTGGAGCATCTTTCGGTGCTCCATTTTTTTTATAGGTGTTAATAGTAAAAAAAATCACCTCGAAAGGATTTGACTCCCAACGAGGTGAACGAATTTTTATTAAATTTTATATTTATATATTTGGCTATCTCAAAATAAGAACAAGTTGATCTTCATTTTTATCAACGATGGCTTCTGTAACGCTGCCAAAAAGCATAGATTTCAACATAGAGTGCCCTTGAGCACCCATTAATATTAGATCGAATTCTCCATTTTTTGCAAATTCATGAATGTGAATGCCTGGGTTGTGGTAATGATTATCAATTAATTCCAGCCTTATTCTCTCGGCTCCGGGAATGGTGGCAAATAATTTTTCAAATGATCTGTTCGCTGCTTCTCTCAGGGCTTCTCTGAAGGATGAATCTACCAGGGCCTGATTATAAAAATCAGCCGGCGGTTGTTCGACAATATGCAAAGCAGTAATGGAGATATCGGGTTTTTTAGCTTGTAAGGCAATGGCCATACTTAATGCCTTTTTTGAATGTTCTGAAAAATCCATTGGAACTAATATCCACTTGAAAGTTCTCTCTTTTTCAGGTACAATTAATACGCTCGTGGGTGCCGTCCTGGCTACTCGTTTTGCCGTTAATCCACTTTTCCCTGGTTGCTTTTTTTGTCCAATGATCAATAAATCAGCCTCTTTTATATTTAACCAATGTATCAATTTTTGATAAGGCTTACCTTCTCTGATTTCAACAGAAAACGCAAAAGATGGATAATTTTCCCAGGTTTCTTCCACCTGTTTTAAAATATCTTCCCGCATGCGTTCATCAATAGGCAATGAAGCATTAAATAAATTATGATAAGTAGCCTCTAAATTTTCCGGCACTGAAAAATCTGGTGAAATATGAAATAAATAGGCTTTTTCTGTTGCGGATAATTCGCCTATCGTTTTTAAAACCTTTAGGATCTGCTTATCCTGTGGACTTAAATCTAATGCTGCCAGTATAATAGGAAATGTATTTTTCATGGTAGTTATATTATATATTAGTTAATAATAATTTCTTCAACACCATTCCTTTCCTTAGCCTCTAAAGAGGAAAAGGTTAGAATTAATTCTTCGTTGTTATAAACAGCCTGAATTTCATCCTGATTTACCGCATCAGTCAGTTCAAAAGTTTGTTCAAATGATATAGTTTTTTCAACCTGACTAATAAAGTTGTTTTTAATTTCAGAATTAGTCTCCTTCATTCCGGTAATTTTCAAAAATTTACCTGAAAGTTCAAGGTGTAGTTCTTCTTTTGCATAGCCCTCAACAGGAATGGTGAAACAGTAAACATGATCTTTAGGTACTTCAATTTCAAAAGTTGCTTCATTTTTAAACCATGGCTCATGTAAAGAAGAGTGTCCTAAAAAGTGGTTTTTATCTATAAGTGTGGCAAATTCACTTCCAAATCGACTAAAACTGCTGTTTTTTAATTTTACCATCCACATACAATAGGTTTTTTAGTATAAAATAATTCATTTAACAAAGCAAAAATGAGCGTATTTTAATATCTTTTAAGGGACTTTTCTCCATTCAAAAGGATGATTTTTGTCACCTAAATGGATTTGCTGAACAGAGGATTCACCGGTTTTTTCGCACGGTATTTATCGTCAAAAATTAAACAGATATTCCGAAGGTATGATTTGCCAGGATGGGTGACTTCCAGACCATTTTCCCTTTGCCTGATCAGGCCATCATTTTCCAAATCAATTAAGTCAGATTTAATGTGAAGTCCAGATGCACTGTTTAAAAAAGTAGGGTCCCAATTCGTTTCGTATTGACATAGTATATTTCTTATCTGCCTTCCTGTTTCTTGTTCTTCTACCTGTATTAAGTGTCCTTTTTCAATAGGTAAATGACCATTTTCTACTTTGTTTTGGTATGTTTCCAAATCTCTGTAATTTTGAATATAGGTGTTTTCATTACTGCTGATAGCGGAAACACCCAGTCCCAATAAAATAGCGGTATCCTTAGGGGTATATCCCATAAAGTTACGATGAAGGTCTTTGTTGGCAAAGGCCTTGAACAAATCATCTGTTGCCAGGGCAAAATGATCCATTCCGATGGGTAGATAGCCTATTTCCAATAATAATTTTTTGCCTTCCTCAAAAAGTTGCTGTTTTTCCATTCCGATCGGTAAATCCTTCTCAGAATAAGCTCTTTGGCCAGGTTTAACCCAAGGCACATGCGCATAACTATAAAAGGCAATTCTATCGGGTTTTAATCTTTCAACATGAGCCATATTTTGACTAATATGTTCAATAGTCTGACCAGGGAGACCATAAATCAAGTCGTAATTAATGGAGGTATAATGATTTGTTCTCGCTGAATACGTGATATTTTCAATTTGTTCCAAGGTCTGAAACCGATTGATTCGGGTCAAAATATCCATGGAAAAATCCTGAATGCCCAGGCTTATCCTATTGAATCCAATTTTTCCCAGTTGTTCAACATGATCGGTGGTAGTGGAGGATGGATGTGCTTCGAAACTAAAATCTGCATCGGCGGGAATATCAATATCTGACATCAATTTTCCCATGAAATCAACTAAATTTTCCGGACTGAAGAAAGTAGGGGTTCCGCCACCCAGATGTAATTCCTGTGCCGTCGGAGAGGTTGGAAATTCTTTTCGATATAATTGCCACTCCTTAAGTAAAGTTGCCAAATAAGGCTTTTCAACGCCATGATTTCTCGTTATTCGTTTATTGCAACCGCAATAAGTGCATAACATTTCGCAAAAGGGAAGGTGTATATATATACTTAATGAAGGACTTTTTAAAATGGAATCCAACAACCTGTCCTTCCATTCATTTTCTAAAATCGGTTCCGTCTGCCAATAAGGAACAGTGGGGTAGCTCGTGTAACGCGGCGTAGGAATATCATATTTACTTAAAAGCTTTTCATCAACCATTGGCAAATCTTTGTAATTTTGACAAAGGTATCTTGCTGGGTAATATCCATTTGATGACTTTTAAGCCTATTTTTAGCTGATAGAAATCAGTATATTACATTTAATTTTTAAAATACGTATTTTTTATTCTTGTTTTTCGACAACTTAGATATTCATAATAGCCTTGACTTTTTATCCTTTCTTATAAGAAGGTTTTATTTCAAATTTCTCCTTTTTGGATTTTGTCTGTTTGAGAAAAATGAGATTATTTCAATCTGTTCGTTTTCAAACCTGTAATAAAGCGTATTGTATGTTTGGATTACTACACGACGAATATTTTTTTATTGTCTGATGCTTGAAATAAATTTGGATTTTGTGAAATCAATGCTAATTTCTCTTCAATGCTTTCTGCTAAGGTTCTCAACTCTTTTTCTGTCCAATTTTCTTCTAAATATTCTATTGTTTTTTCTAATTCTTTGAGTGCAAAAGCTGTCCAAAGAATTTTATAGCCATTTTTCATAAATTTTTCTTGCTTTCGAATGAGGATTTAATTTTCCAGCATTAGCATCTTGGATACCACTCTCAATGGCTTCTTTTTCACTTTCAGCTATCGAATTCCACCAATCTTTGCTTTCTTCTTTTCTCAACTCCATAATCTTTTCGATGATGGTAGAATCTTCAATTGAAGAAAGCCATTGGATTAGTTCCAATTTTTTATTCTGCAAGTTTAATTCAATTTTCATAACTCAAATTTTATATTTCAAATGTACAAATTTATTTATTCTTTTGCTCTTTAAAACCTGTTCCTAACGTGACGCAGGGTAATCTAATTTACTTAAAAGCTTTTCATCAACCATTGGGAAATCTTTGTAATTTTGACAAAGGTATTTCGATGCGTATTGCCATTCTTTTAACAGATACTTTAAAAAGTTGAATATGTCATTAATCAAGTCGGTAAACGGAAATACGCCTATTTTTGGGCAAAACATCTATTTGGCTGAAAATGCAACCATTATCGGAGATGTCATCATGGGCGATGATTGCAGCGTTTGGTTTCAGGCAGTGATTCGCGGTGACGTAAATGCCATTCGAATAGGCCATCGGGTCAATGTGCAGGATGGTGCCATTATCCATTGTACATGGAATAAGGCCGCAACCACCATTGGTGACAATGTGAGTATCGGTCACAGGGCTATCGTGCATGGATGTACCCTGAAAAATAATATTTTAGTGGGTATGGGCGCCATAATTATGGATCACGCGGTGGTGGAAGATAATGTCCTTATCGCCGCTGGAGCTATTGTTTTGGAAAATATGGTGCTGGAATCAGGGTATATTTATGCAGGGATTCCCGCCAGAAAGATAAAGCCCTTAAGTGAGGAACAATTTTCCCAGACGGTTTCCAGAATTGCCAATAATTATGTTACTTATGCTGGCTGGTTTAAGGAGTCCTAAGCCTTAAATATGGTTTGCAAATAAATTAATAGTTCAGTTTCATCGTTTTTAGAGAAATTCTGCTGGATATTATTTTAAATTTGTTTCGAAAAGTTGATTCTTAAAAATATATTTTTGAGCGTATGGAAATTGATGTTTTATTGGGATTGCAATGGGGCGATGAAGGTAAAGGTAAAATAGTAGATTATTTGGCACCAAAATATCAAATGGTAGCCCGGTTTCAAGGTGGACCAAATGCTGGCCATACGCTTAAATTTGAAGGGAAAAAATTTGTCCTTCATACTATTCCTTCTGGTATTTTCAGGGAAAATCTGCAAAACCTTATCGGTAATGGGGTAGTTATAGACCCAATTACTTTTGTTAGAGAATTGAATGAACTCACCGCCGTGGGTGTTACTTTCGAGAACAGACTTTTTGTTGCGAAGAAAGCTCACCTTATATTACCCACTCACCGTATGCTCGACGCAGCATCGGAATTAGCTAAAGGGAAGGAAAAAATTGGTTCAACCCTAAGGGGTATTGGTCCGGCATATATGGATAAAACGGGGCGGAATGGTCTTAGAATTGGTGATATTCTGTCGCCTGATTTTCATGCCAGATACCATTCGCTAAAGCAGAAACACCTAAAATTATTAGCACAATTTCCTGATCTTCCTTTTGATATCGAAGGTGAAGAACAAAAATGGATGGAGGCAATTAATGAGGTTAAAAAATTGCAATTTGTTGATTGCGAATATTTTATAGACAATGCCTTGGCTGCGGGTAAAAGAATATTAGCTGAAGGGGCCCAAGGTACTATGTTAGATATTGATTTTGGAACTTATCCCTTCGTTACTTCGTCCAATACGATTACCGCGGGCGTTTGTACTGGATTGGGCGTTTCTCCGCAAAAAATAAAGGAGGTTTATGGTATTACCAAAGCCTATTGTACCAGAGTTGGATCGGGCCCTTTTCCAACAGAACTGCATAATGAAACAGGAGAAAAATTAAGGGCTGAAGGCGGAGAATTTGGTGCAACTACAGGAAGACCCAGGCGATGTGGTTGGCTCGATGTGCCTCAGTTGAAATATGCCATCATGTTAAATGGGGTTACTCAGCTGATTGTCACTAAAATGGACGTTCTTTCCGCTTTTTCTGATTTCGATATGGGTTCTGCCTATACATCAGAAGATGGTTCCCTCTCTCAAAATCTTCCCTTTGATATAAGTGATGATACTTTTTCTGTTTCTTATGAAAATATTCCAGGTTGGAATGTACCCTTAGATGAAGTAACCGATTGGAATAATTTGCCTAAGGAGGCAACTGATTATTTGTTGAAACTTGAAAAAGAACTTAATGTGCCTATTACCATGGTTTCCGTAGGTCCAGGTAGAGATCAACTCATCGTCAAATAATTTCTTTGCCTGTATTTTGACATTTCCCTGATAATACTGTCGTACAGAATTTATTTCAACAAGATGAATTCTGTACGCCTGTTTTCTTTTCTCCCTTTTTCCGTTGCATTGTCGGCAACGGGTTTCGACGAACCATAGCCTTTATATCGAAGACGCTCCCTGCCTATTCCTGATTGTATTAAGTTTTCATACACCGTTTTTGCTCTTTGAGTGCTCAGTTGCACATTCATTTCTTCTTCCCCTATATAGTCTGTGTGCCCATTAATTTGTATGAAAATTGTTGAGTTTTCTGCTAGCCACTGACTTAACAGATTTAATTCATGGAGCGAATTTGGATTTAGTTGTGCTGATCCCGTTTCAAAAAATACATTTTTTAACACAATCGGATCTCCTTCCTCCACCATTTTTTCCGTTGAAATGGCAGTGGCTGGCTTATTTATTTTTTGCAGTAAAATATTCAAATAATAGGGTTCTAAAGCTGAATGAGCGTCGAGGAGCGTAAAATGATTACTGTAAAGGATATATCCGGGGTAAGAGGCCGACAGGGAATAATTTTGACCACTCGGTAAACAAATAAAGAATTTTCCTGAGGAGTCTATTTTTGCCTTAAAAATAATGGCTTCGGTTTCAGTTACACTTATTTCAAGTTGTGCCGGAAGTGGTTGGTTACTATCATTGGCAAATATTTTCCCAGTGACAAAGGTAACGGGAATAGGTCTGATGTCCGGATAAAGAGGAAAACTGAAGATATCAATATTTGTTTTACTGGTCATGCCTTTTCCAGGTATATCCCGTTTAGAACTGGAAAAATAGGCTGTTTCCCCCGTTCTATTGATACAAAGCGCGCCTTCATCGGCAATGGTATTTATAGGGTAACCCAGGTGAATAGCTTTTCCCCACTTCTGTGTACTATCTTTTCGGGAAAGATAAATATCAAAGCCGCCCATCCCTTTATGTCCATTGGACATGAAATATAAGCTTTGGCCATCTATATGAAGAAAGGGAGCCTGATCATCTCCCGGGGTGTTTATGTTTGGTCCTGCATTTTCAGGGACAGACCATTTATCGGCAGAAACAAGTCGGCTAATCCATATATCCGTACCACCAAAACCACCGGGGCGTTTGGAAGAAAAAAATAATTTATCGCCGGAAGCAGAAAGGGAAGGCATTGATTCCCAATACATAGTGTTTACAGGTGTCCCTACATTTTTTGGAGCCGTCCATTGTTCTCCTTTTTTGTATGAAATGTAAAGGTCACAACTACCCAGTCCATTTTTATTTTCACATTGAGTAAATATCAAGGTTGAACCGTCAGCCGATAAGGTGTGTGCTCCTTCATTAAAAGGGGTATTTAATTGGGTTAAGGCAATTGGTTTGCCCCAATCGCCTGACAATGAATCTCTTTGTGTGTAAAAAATATCTTCCTGCCCATTTACTACTCTGGTAAAAAGCAAGGTTTTATCGTCAGCAGAAAATGAGGGCAGATATTCCGGTGCATCTGTATTAATTAAAGAATTCAAAGGCGTGGGAGTGAACGATACGGGATTTTGCACTGCGTCACGGGCAAAAATCGCATTTTCCAATAATTTACTGGCTTGCTCAAGCGGCTGCCCCTTTATTTTATTTGAGGTCGTATATAAGGTCAGTTTTTCAACAGACAGGGAATAATCTCCATATTTATAAGCAGTTAGTCCAAAAGCATAGTTCGTCCTGATATCATGATTTGGGTGTATAAGGGATAACTTTGTAAAGGCATCCAGAGATTTTTTATACTCGCCGATATCATGATATGCATTCCCCAGTAACGTCCAGGCTTCTACCAAAATGGGATCTTTTTCAAGGCACTTTAACAATAGAATAATACTGGCATTGGTATTTTCCTTTTGTGCTTCCAATTTAGCCTTTTCGTAATCTTTCCGAATACCTGGCTTTGTTTGAGAAAGTGTTCGAAAGGACTGGGCTTCAATGTGAAGGTGTATAAAAATAAAAAGCGTTAACCCTAAATATCTCATGATTGGTGAAAGTTATATGTAGGGTTAACGAAGAAAATGGTCTTTTTAATCTTTTGCTATGTCCTTTCCTTTGGATTGCCAATCGGCAAATCCACCAGAATAATTTAGAACGTTTGTAAAACCTAATGACAATAGGAGGGAGGTTCCAATAGCCGTTCTGTCACCAGCCTGACATTGAATAATAAACGGTTTGTCAATTGGTAATTTTGCTGTATTTTCAGTTATAGTACCTAGAAAAAGATGTTTTGCCCCGGGAATATGTCCGTCCTGAAATTCTGAAGTTCCACGAATATCAAATAATTCCATTTCATTGTTTTTAACGGCATTTTCAACAAAATCAGCGTCTATAATGGAAGTTACCTGAAGTTTACGCCCCAATGCCTCATACCAGCTGACATTATCTATATAACCCATGATTTGATCTAACCCTATGCGCATAAGTTTCCGGGTTATTTCTTCCATATTATTATCCTCGGCAATAATAATGAAAGGTTTATCGTAAGTTAGGAACCAACCAGCCCAGGTTGCCAGTGAATTATTATGCTGAATGTTAATAGTACCGGGTATAGATCCTTTTTCATAAAGTGATTTATGGCGGGTATCGATAACGGTTACCCCATTATTAAGTGCGTCCAAAACAGCTTCGGGACTTAATTTTTGATGTTTGGGTACTTGAGTCAACAAATTCCTGGGTTCCTTATTCCTCATTTTCATCTCCGCAAAATACTTTGGAGGTTCAGGTTGATCACTAAGCAGATAGCCTACAAATCCGGTTTTATCTTCTCCGTATTGGAGCGCCCAATTGCGTATTTTTTCGTAACCGACCGTTGTACTGGGCACTGCACCCAATGCTTTGCCGCAAGCAGACCCGGCGCCATGTCCTGGCCAAACTTGAATAAAGTCAGGCAGTGCCTGAAATTGCTGGATAGAATGATACATTTGATCGGCTCCAATTTCTTGCGTCCCTTTCATTCCTGCCGCTTTTTCCAATAAATCGGGACGACCTATGTCACCTACAAACACAAAATCACCGGTAAACATCATCACAGGTTCATTACTGGCAGGATGATCAGTGAGCAAAAAGGTGATGCTTTCTGGAGTATGGCCCGGAGTGTGGAGAACTTTAAGAGATAAATTGCCAACTTTTATGACATCTCCATGACGTAAGCCGGTATGACTAAATTTATATTGCCAATCGGGACCGCCCTCGTCTGATAAATACATCTCCGCATCCGTAAGAGCAGCTAATTCGCGTGAACCAGAGAGGAAATCGGCATGGATATGAGTTTCCGTTATATGGGTGATGCGCAAATTGTTCTGTTTGGCTATTTCGATATAAGTATCTACATCGCGTTTTGCATCAATGACGATAGCTTCGCCTGTTTTCTGGCAGCCAAGTAAGTAACTTGCCTGAGCAAGTGTTTTGTCGTAAATATGTTGAAAAAACATGGTGTTAATTTTTTATTCAATGCAAAATTACGGGGGAGGAAATAGAATAACAGTGATTAATATCACAAGTTTGATATCCATTCTGTTAAAAGTCGTACACCATAACCTGTGGCTGCCTTAAGCTGTGTCATTTCTGTTTTATCAAAGGCTACGCCAGCGATATCTATGTGCGCCCAAACTGGGTGATTGTCAATAAACTCCTCTAAAAATTTAGCCGCTGAAATAGCCCCTGTGGTGGGTAATCCGCTGTAATTGCGAAGGTCGGCTACATCTGATTTTAAATCATCCTTGATGGCATCGAACAAAGGCATGCGCCAAAGGTTTTCTCCAGATTCATTTCCCGCTGCTATTAATTGTTGTGCTAATTCGTCATTATTAGAGAATAAACCAGCGGCATGATTACCCAAAGTTCCGACAATACTGCCTGTTAGCGTGGCCATGTTTACCACCATATCAGGATTAAAATTTCTGACCAGGTAAGAGAGCGCATCGGCAAGAATCAATCTACCTTCGGCGTCCGTATCAATGACTTCAATGGTTTTTCCGTTATAAGACGATAGAATGTCGCCAGGTCTTATGGCCTGAGAACCTATTGCATTTTCGGCAATGGGTAAGAATCCGGTAAGTTTAATGGGTAATCGCAGTTTGGCTACGGCTTGAAATGTACCAAGAATGGCCGCTGCACCGCTCATGTCACTTTTCATGTAGTGCATATTGGTGGAGGACTTTATAGATATGCCTCCAGTGTCAAAAGTTACTCCTTTACCTACTAAACCTATATGTTTTTGATCCTTTTGCCCTCCGTCATAACTCAATTGAGCCAGAATGGCAGGCGATTTACTTCCTTGTCCCACAGCGAGTAGCGCGTGTAGTCCTTTTTTTTGAAGCTCCCGCGCATTGAATATCTGAACCTTAAATCCTGCATCTTTTCCTATTTCCTCAATTACTGATGCAAAATCAGAGGGATTTAAATAATTTCCAGGCGTGTTTATTAATCGACAGATCGTATTTCTTGCATTAGTGATAATATTTCCTTTATGCAGGGAAATTTTTATTTCCTCCTGCATGGCTTCTCCTGAATAAAAGTAAATACATGCGTTTGCATTCTCCCAGGCGGAAGAAGCTTTTTTTATTGTTTTCCAGGAGCCAATATTGTTTATACCAATTTGAATACCCTGCCATGCAGCTTCGCAAAGGCGTGACAAGGGGGTAGATGAAATATCTGTTAACAAGAAAATAATGCCTGTTTTTTCGTTGAACCTATCTTTATTTTGAAAGGTAAACTGGCGAAATATTTTCTGAACAGTAGAGAAACGGAGGTCTTCACCCAGGCCGAGAAATAAAAATCGTTTGTTATTCACATTCACTACAAACTCTTTTCCCGCCTCTCCTGAAAAATCTTTGTCGGAAATGAAAGGAATATCCAGCGTTAGATTTTTCAGAAGATTTAAATCCGTTTTTCCCTTTACGCCAATAATCCAGTCAGAACAGGAGGAAAAATCAGTAACGATTTCGTATTTTAGCATTTTATGATGGTATTTATGCAAGTGCAAATTATTTAGTAATGTAAAATTAGGATTTTACCTTAATTTCCAAAGGAAGTATAAACTACTACCGTTTTTTTATTTATTATTGTTTATTATTTGTAAAGTTAAAAAGGGAACTATGGAGCCAATATGGGGATTTGATTTAGGAGGTACTAAAATCGAAGGGGTCATTTTAAAAAGTAAGGATGAACCCAATAATATCATTGCCAGAATGCGCGTACCCACTGAAAAAACAAAAGGGTATAATCATATTATAGGTCAAATTGGTCTTTTGGTAAATAATTTGAAGGAAGCAACGGGCTTAACTCCTACACGTATCGGTTTGGGCACGCCGGGTGCCCTCGATCCTATCACACAGACCCATAAAAACAGTAATACTACAGCTATAAATGGTATGCCGTTCAAACGTGATCTTGAAAAAGCGTTGGGTATTTCATTTGAAATGGCTAATGATGCCAATTGTTTTGCCATTGCTGAGGCTCGCATGGGCGTTGTTCAAGAAGTCATGCCCGATGCAAAAATGGTCTTTGGTGTCATTATGGGTACCGGCGTTGGCGGTGGTCTGGTTCTGAATGGTAGCGTTTGGAATGGTCGTCAGGGTATTGGCGGTGAATGGGGACACAGTTTTTTAGATGAATCGGGCGGTGTTTGTTATTGTGGAAAAACAGGTTGCGTAGAAACCCTTATTTCCGGACCCGCTTTGGAAAGATATTACAAAGGATTGACCGGTCAGGATATGCACCTCAACGATATTATTAAGAAATATAAAGACGGTTCTGATCAGGCAGCTACCCAAACAGTGAAAAGACTGATTTATTTCTTTGGAAAGGGTATTGCAAATCTTATTAATATCCTCGATCCCGATGTTATTGTCCTTGGAGGTGGTTTAGCGAATATAGATCTTCTCTACACGGAGGGTATTGAATCTGTTAAAGAGCACGTTTTTAATCCAAGATTAGACACTATTATCGTTCCTCCTAAATTGGGCGATAGTGCGGGTGTTTTTGGTGCCGCTTTTTTAGTCGCTTAATGAGAAGTATGTTTTTATTTTAAGGCCTTTGTGCCCAAATAATAATTATAACTACCTGAATAGCAACGATGTTTAATCGTTGTTGTTCAGGTAGCTTGTTTTAGGTTGTTTGTAGTTAAATGAAATCTATAGAATCTCTTTTTATAAATGCCTGTTTATTTGATATTCTAAAAATTTAACGTTATATTGCTTTATTATCATTAGGGGGACAATTCAATGCTTTGCATGAATAACTTCCTGTATAGGGTCAAAACCAGTCTCTTTTTCTTTCTTTTCCTATCCGGTTTATTATCTTCTCGTTTGAACGCTGCCATTTGGAGAGATTCAATAGTTCTTCCACAATCTGGGCAGTTAACATTGTTTGGATTCCACCTGTTTAAAGAAAATAATTTACCAAATCCGCTTTCTTCCTACAACCTGCCCTCAGCGTATTATCGACTGGCACTCAATGATAAAATATCTATCCAGATAATAGGTCGTTCTCAAGCTAATTTTATATTTTCTATCGATGAAAAGGGATTTATTTCACCTGATCAAATGCCTGGCATTTTTCTCGCCGGACTGACCTTTTTGCAGGCTAAGAAGGTATTATCCACTCATTTTTCTCGTTTTTATACCTTTTCTTCTGGACAGTTTATAGTTTCTCTGGTTCCTTCAGGTAAAATAAGGGTGTACGTTTTAGGCAATGTGCAGGAGGAAGGTTTTTACGATCTTCCGGCCATGTCCAATGTATTTCAAGCTATCGCGGCGGCAGGTGGTCCGACAAATAGGGCCTCTATCAGGAATATCAAAATGATACAACAGGGGAAAGCTAGTAATCTCGATGTCTATGCCTTTAGTTCTTATCCAAATGGAGAAATTCCCCTGCAGCTTCATGATCTTGATATTGTTCATCTGCCTGTTTCAAAATCGGTCGTTTCTTTGACGGGAGCCATCCATCGTCCGCTCAAATATGAAGTGCTCGATGGTGAATGTTTAAGTGATATGATTCATTTTGGCGGCGGATTATTAGCGTCGGCAAATGTTCAATATGCTAAGCTGTTCAGATATACAGAAAATGTACAATTACAAATAGATATTTATCTTCCACCGTATTTAGCGGGGAAATCTTGTTTTACCTTTCAACCAGGAGATTCTCTGGTGTTCAAAGAGATTAATGAGCTATCTCAAAAAAGGGTTAAAATAAGTGGGGCTGTTCTTTTTCCAGGTTTTTATGGCTTGGATAGTAGCAAGACAATCCAGACTTTATTTAAAAAAGCTATTTTCTCAGAGGGTGCATCAAAAGATCAGTTTATACTCTTCAGGAAGGATGAAAATGGAGCTTTGAGTATTAAAAAAATATCTCTCAAGGCGTCTGATGGGTTTGTTGATGTTGAATTAATGGCTGGGGATGAAATTATCATCGATTTTAAATCAAAATTTAAAGAGGAGTTTACCATTGAGGTAGCAGGGAATGTAAAGGCTCCATTTGTCAGATCATTTCCCCCGGGGAAACAACTTCATGTTTCTGAGGCTATTTTTATTGCAGGTGGCTTAGCCTCCGGTGCGTCTGATAAGGCATATATTTTCCGAACGAATCCCAATACACCACAACAAACCATATACCTGACTTTGGATATCAATTCAATGCTTGATAATCCATTATCAGTTAAGGATGTATGGCTGGAAACGGGAGATAAATTATTTGTACCGGATAAGACTTACCTGCATTTTCCAACGCAAATTGGTCTGTTTGGTGCCGTGAAATTCCCACAAGAGTTTGCATTTGACTCTTCCCTGAAATTACAGGATATGTTCCGACTTTCTGGTGGAATAACTGATGGTGCCGATATCAGTAACGTTGAGGTTTTTCGGACTATTTATAAAGAAAATATTCCTACACTCACCAAAATAATTATATCATTGACTGATACATTTTCATTTAAAGATGAAAGAAGTACCTTCAAATTAATGCCTGGAGATAAGATAATGGTAAGAAGTAAGAAAAATCTCGCAGCTACAAAAACCGTTTTCTTATCCGGAAATATACTACGGTATGGGAACCATTTTTCAGACAAACAACCTTATTTTCTATCTGATTTGATATTGGATGCAGGTGGTCTTACCTTACATTCAACAATTTTGCATGGCAAACTGGTAAGAAATATAAAGGGGCGTTTTGAACAACCATTTAATCTTCAATCAGCACTTAATTTTCCCCATAACGTAAATTATGACCCTATTTTGCAGCACAATGATTCAGTATATATAGAGGAAACAAACAATATCGTTTTTTTAGAAGTTCCTGATTACAAACAATTTGGAATGGATACTTCCATGCAGTTTATTCCGGTAGCATTTAAAGGTAATTATGGGGTCAAATGGTATTTGGATCAATTTGGTGGCCCAATTCTAACGTCGAAAATCAATGGGACGGTTACTATTTCAAGATTGACAGGAGAGTTGATATCTGCTTCCTTAAAGGATTTGTCAAAAAACAGGTTAAAGGTAATGTCAGGTGATATCATTAAAGTATTGGCGGAAAACAGACCAGATAGCCGGGAAAGAAACCAAATCGATTGGGGTAAAATAACAGATAGAATATTAGGGATAACTACCACTCTTTCTCTGTTTCTGGTATATCTGAACAGATGAAAACAATAGTTGACATCCCAAAAGACGAAAATATAACATTGAAGCCTACCAATACGATTACCATAGATTATTTGGTAGATGTATTGGTGAGTAGGTATGAACAAATATTAAAAAATAAGTTTACATTTTTATTGTTTTTTGTTATTGGGGGGGCTGTAGGATTTTCCTATGCCCATTTTCTGAAAAAGGTACAATATTTATCCCGGCTTACTTTTGTAATTGACAGACCAACCGTTATTACGGAGGAGGAGCATCTTTTGCATTATTCAGGTGTGAATACGACGGGAAATCCATCCTCAAAGCTTTTAAATGGCGATAATCTTCGAATTATTCTTCAATCGGATATGATCATAAAAGAGGCGCTTCTTAGCCCAATTATTGCTTTGAAGGGAAGGAACCTGTTATCTCTTTTAGGGAAGGAAAGTTTGATTTCCTTGTCGGCAAACTCAAAAGATAGCCTAACAAATATGACTATTAAAAAATTAAAAAAAAGTCATCTGCTTGTTGGTAAATTAGAAGAAATGGGTTCCATGTACTTTATTGAAATGCATCATGACCAACCACTTTTTTGTTATTATTTTCCCGAAAAGCTATTGGAAAGTTTATTGAAATTTTATGAAACCGAAAAATCTAAGGAGCTTGAAAGGTATATTACAACGCTTCGCAGGCAATTGGTCAATATCAACAATGAAATAAAAAATGCTCAGATGGTATGGTACGCCAAAAAAAATCGATCAAGAAACCTGGTTTTTTTTGAAGATCAGTTCCTTTTGGAAAAGCTGGAAAAAAATATAGAAGAG